>ERZ838118.1338-NODE-1338-length-30303-cov-6.790664_pt1 | contig 30303 bp, 27 predicted proteins | sample MGYA00519863_ERZ838118 | MGnify/ENA primary metagenome ERZ838118 (study PRJEB31850, sample SAMEA3708827) | human gut metagenome | biome: human gut; feature: human-associated habitat; material: faeces | place: China | collected 2014 ...
TGGTTCGAATATTACGGAAGGTTTCACTCATCAGATTATTCTTGTTCTCGAAGACGGCAATAGAACCATTCTTATCATTCTTCTCATCAGTCAATGGAATATCACCGACAACAGGCACACTTGTCAGTTTCTCCACATCAGCACGACCTTCGATCTTGAATTTCGTCAGTTCAACCAAGTAGATGATACCAACCGGAATTCCAACACCAAGTACCAATGCAATCAAATAGATCATAGAGCGTTTGGGGGATACCGGAATATCGTCAGCTATCGCTTCATCGATTATCTTCGCATTATTTGCTGTAGCAGCAAGCGCAATCGCATTCTCTTCACGTTTCTGTAACAGCATCAGATACAATCCTGCTTTGATTTCTTGCTGACGGGCAATACTTACATAAGCACGTTCCTGTCCCGGAGCGTTACTGATACGACGAGAGTAGCGGCTCGCTTCACGGTCAAGACTCTCTTTGGTAATCATCAACCCCTGCAAGGTTCCTTCAAGGGTAGCCTGTACATTAGCTTTCATGGCACGGATACTTGTATCCAAATTCACAATCGTAGGGTTATTCTCTGTTGATGTACGCAACAGGCGTTTACGTTCCATCAACATCTCGTTGTAACGTTCAATAGCTCCAATCAAGGCGGCATCCTGCAAACCCACATTACTCGGCAATACTTCGTATTCATTGCCTCGCAAATACTTACGCAAGTCATTCACCAGACTGATTTGAGTACGGTTCTCTACGCTCTTCTTTTCATACTCAGCATTACCGGCCAAGGCGATCTGAGCTTCACTTGTCAAATCCGTGATACCGGCATCACGCTTGAAAGTCTCCAGATTAGCTTCCGTACTACCCAATTCTTTTGAGATAATGCCAATACGTTCATCGATAAATTCTGCTGTTTTCTGAGCAATCTCGTTTTTATCATTGTTCGTATTGCGATTATACATCTCAAGCAACTGGTTGATAAAATCCTGCCCACGCTGCAAACTGGAGTTTTTCAATGAAATCACGGCAACAGAAGTCGTTTTAGAAGTAGGTTCCACAGATAGACTCTTACAATAGCCTCTAGCCACTCTCATTGGTTTACTTATTGTCGCAGTTATATGGCGTACGTTCTTCTCTATCTGAGGAACCTTCGTTCCATCCTGTAAAGTTACCGAATCAACCTCCTGAAAGAAAGCCAATGTACCTTCATCAGTCGGAAAAATAGCAGGCAGCTTTTCAAAATGTTTCTGATAACCCTTCTCACCCACAGTCACATTCACATCCATACTACCTTCAGGCTGTAAAGTCATTTCCACCATCATCGGTGCATTCAATTTTTCAGCCTCTTGAGGTGTCAAACTCACTTGTACCGGAGATGTTTTATATAAACCTTTAGCAGGAAACTCATCCTCATCTTTATAGGTTATATACAGTCCCAACTGATTAACCACCTCTTTTACGAGTGTTTTCGAACGAAGAACTTCCAACTCGTTATCAATGTTTTTAGAAGATGTCATCAGACCGCTTAACCCCATATCCTCCAATTCCGAAGAAAGTCCTGCACCTCCACCCTTCTTCTCGTCTTTTATCAGAACTGTAGCGGAAATATTATAAATCGGGGTAGCCCAGTGCAGATAAAACCACGCACCAACCAAACATAGCAACACCGCACCTACAAACCAAGGCCAGTGAATAATATATTTAAAAAGCAGTGCCCGGAAATCGATCTGCTCCTCAGTCATTTCACGTCCTTTCACGTTTTGATTTTCTTCCTTCATAACTCTTTCTTTTTATTTCAAGATATTAAACAACAAACTGGCAATAGAAACAAGGATCGAAGTAGCAGAGAACCATAAGCTTGTACTAGTTCCGATATCCGAATTTCGAGCTTTCGCCTTATTCGGAGTTACATAAATGATATCATTCTGCTGCAGATAGTAATAAGGAGAAAGAATAGTCTCCGCCTTATTCAGATCCAATGGAATAATTTCCTGCTTACCATTGGCATTCTCCCGTATTAGCTTAACATCATCACGCAGACCATATACGGTCATATCACCTGCCATAGCCAAAGCTTCCAGGATGTTCACTTTTTCATTGGAAATCGTGAATGTACCGGGACGGGCAACTTCGCCAATCACAGAAATCTTATAATTCACCATACGAACCGTTACAATAGGTGTTTCCTTAATATAAGGTTTCAGTTTTTCCACGATCATCTGTTCGGTCGCCTTCTTGGTCAGTCCGCCTACATGAAGTTCACCTAATACAGGGAAATTTATATTACCGTCATTATCCACTAGATATTGTTGCAGGACTGGCTGAGTGGTGGCATAATTCAAGCCTATATTATTCTGTGTTGCAATAGTCAAATTGAAAGGTGCCGCCAATTCTGGACTAGTACATGACACTACTATTGTTAGCAGGTCCTTGGGCATGATCTTAGCATCATAAAGCTCTGCATCTCGGGTATCGTACAATACAACTTCCGCATCCTGCAAGTAAGGTACTTTTTTGTAGGACTGGCAGCCAGTAAACATTAATGCCGCCAATACACAATAGAATAATTGTTTCAATCGTTTCATATATTTCTTTTTGCTGGGGTTATACAATTCTTCGCAAGACCGGGTCCCCCATTTAGCACGGCCACTACGGTATATGATTGGAATTCTCGAACAAGGTATTTTTCTTTTATATCGCAATCGGATAAGCAGGACAAGGTATTTTACTTACTGCTCCTCCTGTACCTTCTTCTTTCGCTCTTTGGTATGACCGTCCATATCCCTCATCCCCGCTATGTCGAGGAACATCTTCAGTTTCCACTCTTCCAGCGTACTCTGATTAAAGTTCTGATCGTTCTTTCCTGCCATTCATTCGCTATTAATGGCATTCATAATCTGGCATCCACTTGCTGGGTGGTTTGTTTCCGCTCCCTCCTCACAGACTATGACCGCCTCCAGCCTTCTTGCGACATCAAAGAAAGACATGGGATCGTTATAGTCTAGGTCAACACTGTCTGCATTTCATTTTGTTTACTACTTGAGTGCTTCGAGAGCTTCAGCAGCATCTTCTTTTGCAATCTGTATGCAGCGAGCGACGTACTCAGCTGTCATCAACTGCATAGAACCAGAACGCTGCTCCATTTCTACGAAGTCAGCCACTCGTTTTTTCAATTCTTCTGTGATCATAATAAACTATTGATTAAAAGGGTTATAAATCGTTTGATATTGTCATTAAAGTTCCTTCATGATTTTCTCAACGTCTTCCAGAGGGACATTAAGCATACGAGAGATATACAAAGGAGAGATTGCATCCATCAAGCCCGACTGTCTTTCCATGCCAATAAGGTACTCGATATTCTTCTCCAAGTCACCGAGGGAGTTTGAAAATGACTTTTTATCGGTTGTTTTTCCAATCAGCTTTGCTCTGTACTCGTCAAGTGTTTCACTGCCATCCTCGCCATACTTACCGTCTTTTGCTTCGTAGATAACAGAAGGTTCAAGAACCTCTACAGTATGCCATGCGCCAGCAGGTACTACACAACCAAAGCTTCCTACGGTAGGATTCAGATGAATTCGTTCGGTCTCATTACCATTCTCATCAAATAAGACTTCGATGAGTTTTCCACAGAGGAGAATGACATTTTCATTGCTATCGGGATGATGATGAACAGGAATTACAGTACCAGGCATCAATGCGTTTAGCATTCGTTGGCCTCCATCATCCGAACTTGTACGGAGATCATAATTTTGACGAAGACGAGGATTCACCAATGCCTTGTCAAAAAGTTCTGATATAAGTTTTTGGTCAATTTGTATCATAGTGATTACTTTATGAGAGAAGTAAGATACTCCTCATGGAGGTGATAGTATTTCTTCTTGAATAGGATGTAAGCAATAGCAAGCATAATGATTGCAGATACCAGGTAAATCCAGTGAGCAGCCATAGTTTCTGGACAAAGATAAATGAAACCCAAAGAAATCACTAACTGCATTATTGCATATAGACTAGAAACCTTCACGTGACCTATTTTCAGCTCATTAGCCATCAGTTGATATGCGTGCTTGCGATGCGCCTCGCCCAGGTTCTCGTGCAGCAGGATGCGGTGGCAGATAGTCAGCACACCGTCCACGCCATATACCAGTAGGAAGATGAGGTACGTGACATCACCCGTCGCCAGCACCAACGAGCCAATCATGAACAGCAGAATATATGCCACGCCTATTGAGCCTACATCCCCGGCAAAACATTTCGCCTTACCCTTCGGACGGAAGTTGAACAGACAGAAAACGACATCTGCAAGTATGACTACATAGATAAGCGCCTGATCAACAAAGCCTATAGTGCTATTGAGAAGAGCAAGTGGCAACAATGATGCCATAGCGCATGCACCCGTGATGCCATTCACACCATCCATAAAGTTGATTACGTTCGACGCTCCCACACACACAATAAGTGCAAGAATGACAATCCACCACATATCTAGATGCAGAATATCCAACTGATAGAACATCATTGCCATAGCTATGAATTGTGCCAGCAGTCGTACACTATCAGGTAGCGAGCGGATATCATCGACCAAACTCACACCAGCGATTAGCGTTACCGCGAGCAAAAACCAAGTGCATGAAAAACTGAAGAAAATACTCCATATCCACAATCCGAGCAAGAAGATAATTCCGCCTCCTCTCAACACAACCGTTGAATGCGACGAACGCTCATTAGGTTTATCAATAATATTGAACTTGTCTGCAATCTCAAAATATACCAACTCCAAGACAAGCAGAATCACAAAAATAATTCCGTAAATTAAGTATGTATTCATATTGTACTTTTTCCTAAACTTCTCCGACGAAGGCAAGTGTAATGCTTTCGACCGTAAATAATATAAAGAAACTTACTTCTTCGCAAAACAAGCAATCGTCTGCTTCAAGCCTTTGCGAGCATCCACTGGCATCTTCTCAATGCCCAAGGCCTTCTTGATTTTCGCATTCGAGCTGACATAGTTCTCCGTCAACTTCTGCATACGCAAAAGATTCAAAGGCAGATGCAGCCAGCCGCCTACCTTTGCCACACCATTCATGAAGCCCTTAGGAATGCGCCAAATGTGCGCCTTCTTGCCAAGGGTCTCGCAGATCACCTCAATCAGCTCATTGGTCGAGAGCGCATCATCATCACCCATATTGTAGATACCCGAAGGCACATCCTTGGTCAGCACGCCATTGACAGCAAAACAAATATTCTCTACAGAGGTAAATGTTCTGCGGTTCTCGAATGCACCTAACGGCCAAGGGATACCTTTGCTCACTACACCATACAGCAGATTCAAGTTACCCTTGTTTCCGGGGCCATGAATCATGCAAGGACGAAATATATACACCTCTTTACCATGCTTCGGAAGAACTCTAGTTTCTGAGCTTGTCGAAGGAGGAACTATGGAACTCATTGAAACCCTTGAAACTCCTTGACGCTCTAACACGTCAAGGATGTACTCCTCAGCCTGAATCTTACTCTCTCCGTAAGGACCTTTAGGTGTAGGTGTCACATTCTCCAGCAGAATCTCCGACACGCACTCAGCCGCAGCCTTGGCAGTTGAAAAGAAGATAAACTTCTTGGCAGTAGCCGAAGCCTGATACCAGTCGAAGATCTTCTTCGTCAAACCAGTATTCACCTTGAAATAAACATCGGCAGCCGACTTGTTGCGCGTATCATGTGCCTTACCAGCCAAATGAATGATAGCATCAATCTCAGGCATTACGCCCTCAATATCGAGAACCTCCCAAGAGAAAGTACATTTCACCCCCTCCTTCTGCGGCTGCACAATGTCCAAACCATAGATAGTATTCCCCTTAGCGAGATACTTCACTAAGTTCGAGCCCACGAAACCGTGAACTCCAGTTATCAATATATTCATAAATCAAAAGTGCTTTACCATTTCCAAATATTGGTCACATATCTGGGGCCAAGTGTAATTTTGTTCAACTATCTCACGAGCCTTCTTTCCCTGAACCGAATAATTATCAAATTCATCTTCAATAGTTTTCATGTTGGCAGCAAGTTGCTCCGTATTCTTCACGTCGCTCCACAGACCGATATTATGCTTTTCTAACACTTCCTTTATTGATGGTATGCGAGTTACAACAGGAATATTGCCATACGACATACCTTCGAGCAACGCTATTGGCAAACCTTCAGAAGACGACACAAGGCAATACGCTATACTGTTTCTTAACAATGCAGCCTTTGCATCACCATACACTATTCCTGGGAATATGATATTCTTGCAGCCATTTGCCCGTTCAACAATGATCTTTCCGTAAGCATTGTTCACATCGCCTCCTATCACCAACTGATACTCGCCATGATCATGTTGCTTAAACGCATCAATCAGTACCTCATAGTTCTTAATAGGATCTATGCGGCCTATTGTTAAGAAGAACTTGCCTGACTTAATGCCATTCCGCTCCAAAATATCGGTATTCAGTTGTTTCTCCTCAGGCATGAACACACCACAAGGTAACACTCTACACTTCTTCTTGTAGCGGTCATAAACCTCTTGAACCTTGGTGTTGCTGACCGTTATCACATCACGTGTAAATGCAAGCGCCAATTTCATAGAAGCCACCATAAGCTTCTTTTTCAGTGGACTATGCTTCGGGCTATCTTCCGGAAGACTGTGAATGATGGCACAAGTCTTCATGCCAAACAAACGAACAATAAGCGAAGGAATGACAGAATATATTACTGTCTGATATGACACCATATCTATCTCCTTCCTATGCTTAATAAGATAAGGAATAGACTTGAAATACAATGCCGGAAGACTAGTAATAGTACTTCCTGAGGCTTTGTATTGCTTTACTATTACCCCCTTGTAATCAGTCATATTATTACACGATCCGAAAGCCATTGCCATCGAATCAAAGCCTTTGTTCTTAAGTGCCAAAGCAAGGTTGAAGGTGTATGAGTTGATTCCGTTTGGATCTTCATGTGCACCAATGAAAACTGTTCTCATAAACTAATATTACATTCCTTCTATTAAGTCGATATATCTCTTTTCAAAAATCTCCATCGAGTAGTTATCTCTTAGGTTCTGATTACTCTTCTTGCCCATCTCATTACGAAGATTTGCATCATCAAGCAGTCGGCAAAGCGAAGCAGAGATCCCCCACACATCGCCTACTGGATGCAAAAAGCCATTCTCGCCATCAATCACCAGATGGTCATTATCACCCACATTGGTAGCCACTACAGGAAGACTCCAGTTCAATGCCTCCATGATGCTATTACTGGTTCCCTCAAAAAGACTCGTTGATATGTATATGTCGGCATTGCGCTCTAACACAGATATATTGTTGGGTCTGATATGAATATCTGTTTTATTTTCAATTCGAAGCTCTTTCACCCAATTGCGAATCTGCTCCTCCAACACACCATATCCAACAATACAAAGACGGAAATCATTACGATTCAATCGTGCAACACTTTCAATGAGCGTCTTATAATCCTTCTGCAGATCAAACCGGCCTACTGTGATGATGGTCTTAACCTTATTGTCAGAACGAATGATATGCTCTGCAATATCTGGAAAACAGTTAGGAATTACAATACTCTTTTCTTCTTTTAAACCCTTCGAACCAATATCTCTCATACCTGAATAGCAGTTAAAGATCGTACCAGATGTGAAGTAATTGTGAATAATCCTTTCTGCTATAACTTTTCGTCTAGATATATGAGCATTACGTATTCCTCCGTAAATATGCTTAACCCCAGCTATTCGACCAGCAATACAGCCCATCACATCACAATTAGTTAGATAGTTAAACAAAATATCCACTTTGTTTTCCTTCAGAGAGGAAACCATTGCACGTATCTTCTTGACATCGTTTCCCTCTAACGGATGGACTTGCACATTTGAGGATTTTAGCAATGCAAGATTCTGAGGATTAGGTGCTAAATAACCAAGATACAGATACATGTGTACTGTATATCGCTTGTCCAATAATGTAGCAAGTAAAGTAGCTTGTTTCTCTGCTCCACCAGGTTTAATTGTTGGGATTAGTATAGCTATTGTTTTCATCGTTGACCTCTAAGTGTAAAATAAAGGTTTCTCAATATTTTATATATAGCAGAGTCTCTGCTGATATTTCTCCCAAGAAGAGCTGCAATTTTTTCATACATCAAAAAGAGTTTTCCCATCTCCTTCACCTTTTGACCTGTAGCCTCAAAAATATACTCATTAGCCTTATGGGATGCAGCATAATAGATATTTCTGTGATAGTGATTAATATTATCTGTGAAATCCCGATAGCTCTTAAGGTAATCGTTAAAATCCAACAACCTTACTCTATCGTGAGTCTTAACATATTCTCTAAGCTTTTCATTAATCTCCTTGTAGTAAATATGACGATCTGCATATGCCTTTTCCGTATTTGATTTGTATGGTATCTCGCTTCCTAAGAGCAAACATACAAGAGCGTTGGGTTGCAACTTCTCAAGCAAATTATCCATTTGACCAATAAACTGCTCTGGTAACAAACGGCCTACAAATTCATATCTCTCGCTAAACTCTTTTAGCCATTCTTCTGTAAAATGATTGCCTGCTCCGAAAATGGAACCATCAATATAGTCTTTCCAATTATTCCTGTCTGTTAAAGGAAAGAGGTATTCACCCCATGCTATCAAGAGTCCATTTGACTTTCTCCTGTAGACCCCCAAATTCGGTTCTATCTGCGTGCTGAGAAAAACCAAAGCTGTATCTTTATCAAACATCTTAGTCTCAAACATCTCCTCATCATTGAAGATACACTCATCTAGCAATATCTTTTTTTCAGAATCTGAAAGGAATGGGAATGAAAGATAATTTACTGAATGATTGTGATGTTCAATACTATTATGACGTGATAGACTGACGTATGTAAACTCTTCAATGATATTATCTGCTTTGAGGAATGTAGCGAGAATACGCAAATCACACGCACCTTTAAAAACAATCTTTGCATGCGATTTGTCACCACTCTCAACTTCCGATTCCTTTTTATCCTGATTAATCCACTCTGGAGCAGGTATTCTTTCGACCTGATTCACTACAGGACCTACAACTTCAAGTTCTGGCCATCTAAGAGTAGAATAAACATACTGCTCTACACCTTGACCTATTGTACGGCAAGAGAATAAGAAATGAACACACTTGCCATTTCTTATCAAATAGAATCCAACAATGCCATAATCACCAAAGTTATCGCGAACTGTTACGTATCCTGCATCAACATTGCATTGGTTTAATTGCTCTAACAGTTCTTCCTTTGTAGATCTAAGTTTCGTGAAGTTCAATTGGTTTGTTCTGCCTACCAACTCTACAATACGATCAATCTGTTCAACACAATCTTTGTGAATCTCCACTTTTGTGTTCGTACTCCAAAGGAATGCAATATTATCCTCTGAGTTCTCTTTTGCCTCCTGTTTCTTTTCAAGGACTTTATAGTTATTGAGTCTCTTATGCTTAGAGTCTGAAACAGGTGTATTGCGACAATACTCAATAAGTACCATAATTTCTGAAGGTTCTGCAACCATCAGTTCCGTGGAATAATAGCTTGCCTCATTCAAATTTACGATATTATCGTCAAAGAACAAGCAATTTACAGGACGCAAGCCCATGTCTTTAATTAACTTGCTAATTCTTTGGCCTTTTGGAGTCCAGTCTATAGACTTGAACACAAACAGGTCATCCACTTCAAGTTCCTTAAGTTTTTGTACAGTGGGCTTGTAATCATTTTTGGAGCATATAGAATTGACAATACCTCTATCTGTAAGGTCACGAACCAATTGTATATTTTCTGCTATCGAAACTATTGGCCCTTCGCTCAAAGTGCCCTTCCAAAAGGTATCATCAAGATCCCATATTACAAGTTTAATCTTACTATAGTCAATCATAAAATTCTAAAATATTATTCATTCAAACATACATTTCTCCCCCCCAATGCCACAGCTTGAACAGTGGATTCCAAAGGGTTTCACTTAGGTAATGAGTCTGGATATGAAGATTCCTCTTTGTGTGCAAAAGGAACAATCCCAATAGTTTTTTCACATTTCGGTCAATGCGATGACCGAAGTTGCCAGCTTGCTCAATCTCACTTAGCAGAAACCGACCTTCTTTCTCGTTTGGAGCTATTATCATCAGATCCCTCTCCATCCCGAAGACTTCGCCCAATACCCACATCAGAGCGGAAGCAAATCTGTCAAGTTCTAAGTCATGAATAACGGCTATAGCCTTTGCATTGGCATCTTCTGGATTCCTTGAACCTTAAACTCGGTTCTTGGGCTCATTGAAAGCACAAATGTGAACTGCACAGGATGTTTTACTTTATTGCACATCCAATTGTGAACCGGAGTAATAGAGCATTGCGATATACCAAGCTCCTTTATGCTCAAACCAATAACTGATTGTGGATATACTAAGCACAGCTTCCGCAATAGATCTGCCTCTCGTTACAGCAAGAATATTTACTATGCCTGCAATGATAAGATACGGAACCAAAATACGTCTGTATCTTCTTATACACCAGCATTCCCCCACCTGTTATTTGTTTGATTATCAACAGTTATCAATGAATACTAAAGGCCCAAGCCGCTCACAAGAAGGAAAATTCCACTCCTACGGAGGCAAGCCCGCAGAGCGACTCCAACCACCCTGACATCACAACACCATTGCCAACAGAATGGCCAAATATCACTAAAAGTGTGGCAATACCCATTAGTTGGGTACGGTATTTACTAATATCGTTTATGATGAATTGAAACATTGTTTATAAATACACTATGTTTCAATTACTATGATATTTGAAGTTGGTTTACTACATGCTCCGCAAACAACCTTCTTGCATTTACGCCAATGCGGTATTTTTGATAATTTTGCTGACCATTTATTGCAACATGATCATACTTACCTATTTGAACATCTTTGATAATATTCTCGAAATCTGAAAAATCCCAATTTATCGGAATATAGGTTTCAAATGGTTTGTATAAGTCTGGATAGGTAACACAATGCTCCATAGAAGGCTTCAACAGAATTGCCCTATTGTAAAACGCTTCAAAATCTCTCAGACAGCACTCTCCCCATCCGAATGGAGACGCAATCGACTTGGAGTGTTTGAGTTCCTCCAAATACTCTTCTCTTGATATTTTCTTATATACATCAGGATGTGTAGTGTCCCTAAGATTCATTATCAATTCAAGCATTTTCTTACGTTGGTAACCAACTACATCGCCATACACTTTGGGATTTGATCCTCCGTAATGAATATCAATAGTCCGTTCTGAATCATTTTCAATAACATTGGGGTCTGCAAACTTAAAAGGATGTTTATATATCCAAGTCTTTCCACCCATTCTGTCATAAAATGCGACATTCCATGAAACACGCAATTTGTAAAGATATTCTTTTAGAGCTGTAAGATAATGAATCGAAGCAAGGAATTCATCTGTTAATCCCAACTTTTGGTGGTAATAATCAGAATAGAGACGGCCACAATAAAACTCATTTGTATAAAGACTGGTATCCTTCAGCAGTTGTTTTTTGAAATACAAATCCACATAAGGTAAAACATCAAAAAGGCATGTTCCTGTACTATCAGCCGTATCTAGCCAACACAACAATTTACATTTCTGTTTTAAGGACTTTACAAGAGCTATTCTTTTCTCTGAATTTTGCCCAATAATGGATTGAGAATGATGAAAAGCCAGAAAAACTATATCAAAACGACCTATTGTATCCAACTTCAACTTTATTCTCTCATAAGGAACTTTTGTAGATTTAGGGTAAGGAACATAGTCAAAAATGCCGGCATATTTTATCTTATATCCTAAATCGTGAAATTCATTGCGAGCCCACATCATGGCTTTCAGCCAACGATAAGTATTGAACGTACCATCATAGATGAGCGTTATTGTTCTCATAAGCTTTACTTCACTTTTTCCAGATACTCCTTCAAACTCATCAAGCTCTTGTCCTTCTCAGAGATAATCAAGTTATCGATGCCACCAATCTTCTCGAAAGGCCATTCGATGGCCATATCAAGATCGTTGTACATGATACCAGCATCTCCCTCGCCATAGAACACTTCTCCACACTTGTAGCTGACTACAGAGTCCTCAAGCACAAGGTAGCCATGGCCGAAGAACTGAGGAATGTAGAGAGTCTTCTGATTCTCGCCGGTAAGGTCGAAACCTTGCCACTTACCAAAGGTAGGAGAATCTGGTCGGAGGTCGATGATTACGTCATACACATGTCCGCTAATGCATCGGACAAGCTTTGCCTGCTGCTTCACGAGTTGGAAGTGCATTGCGCGAATCACACACTTCTTAGAGATAGTGTAGAATACTTCCTTCAACTCATGCTCAATGCCGTTAGCCTTGAACATATCAATATTATAATCCTTGACAAAGCCACCACGTTCGTCGGTAGCGTAGAAGGGAGTAATCTCGTAGGCTCCCTTCATTTTAAGTTCCTTGAATTCAAATCTCTGAATCATTCTTGTAAAAGTTTAACAGGGTAAAAGGTTAAAGAGTTTTCAACCACTCAATGGTCTTGTTGATGCCATTATCAAAATCGGTAGAGACATACTCGCCAACAGCTGCCACAAGGTCACTATTGTCGAGCATCTCCATCGAATACTTGATGCCATCATCTGGACGGATACCCACACCTACCTTGTCTGCACAACCAGCAAGTTCACCAATGCGAAGGAGATATCCCTTCAGGATGCGAGGGCTACCAGAACCGATGTAGTAGAATGCCTTATTGGTATCGTTGACACCAAGACGATATACTGCCTCAATGAGATCATCCACATAAATGAAGTCGTATGGCTGAAGAGCAGGTCCAAAAGTTGCCTCCTTACCTGCCATCAACTCACCCAAAGTATAGCTCACAAGGTTTCCGGTCTTGTTGCCAACACCATAGATATTCGAGAACTGCATCCATACAAACTGTTGTCCGATGTTTTTGCAGTAGTCCTCAAGGATGAGTCGGCAAGCATGCTTTGCCACACCATACATCATACCGCCAGAGGTTTTTTCCAGATTAGGTAGGCTGAAGGTTGCATTCTCTGCTACGGTACCTGCACAGAGATACTTCTCCACATTGAGCTGCTTGCTGATGTTGGCACAATCCACTGCCATCTGAATATTTGCAAGCTGAACAGTAGGATCTGCCTTATCGGCACCATTCACACCTCTCCAAGCCAGATGATAGAAAGCATCATACTCGCCAGCTGGTATCTTCTCAGCGAGCGAAGCATCTACTCCAGACTCAATCTTTGCAATGAACTCCGACTCAGGCAAACGGTCGCCTGCAAAAGTTATATCTACAGCAACCACATTAACACCATTCGCCACCAACTTCTTGATAAGCGAACTGCCGATAAAGCCATTGCCGCCTGTTACTATTACACTCTTCATATTCATTTACGCATTTAAGAATGCTGCAATCTGCTTATCCATACAAGCACGTACATCGCCACCTGCAAGCCAGATCTTACTCCACTCAACAATTTTCTCCATTGCCTCATCAAGGTTCCAACGTGGAGTCCAACCGAAAGTAGCCTTCAGTTTTGAGCAGTCAAGTTTGAGGAAGTTTGCTTCATGAGGGCCTCCATCGTACTTGTTCACCCACCTCATACCTTCGCCCCACTTGCTGACAAAGAGATCAACGAGTGCTCCTGTCTGGAAGCAATCGACATCGTCAGGACCTACATTGTAGTAGTCAGCATACTTGCTATCCTCATACTGTTTCATAGCAATCACAAGGTAAGCATAGAGAGGCTCCAATACATGCTGATAAGGACGAATAGAATAAGGATTGCGAACAACAATATCCTCATGTTTTGCAGCCGCACGAATGCTATCAGGAATGATGCGGTCTGTGGCGAAGTCGCCACCACCAATCACGTTGCCTGCACGAGCAGTAGAGATAGGGATAATTGGCAATCCGTCCTTATCGGTGAAGAACGAGCGCTTGTAGGAATGAGTAACAAGCTCTGAACATGACTTAGAATTTGAGTAAGGATCATAGCCATCCAACTCCTCGTTCTCACGATAGCCCCAGTTCCACTCCTTGTTGAGATATACCTTATCAGTAGTCACATTGAGGAAAGACTTCATACAATTACTTTGTCGCACACATTCAAGGATGTTAACTGTACCCATCACGTTGGTTTCGTAGGTGTAGGCAGGATCTTTGTACGAATCGCGCACGATAGGTTGAGCTGCAAGGTGAAGTACAATCTCAGGTTGTGCTTCATCGAAAGCCTTCTTGAGTGCTGCCATATCACGAATGTCGCCAATCACAGAATGCACATCACCCTCGATATTGGCAATCTTGAAGAGCGAAGGCTCTGTAGGTGCTTCCAACGAATACCCAGTTACGATAGCACCAGCATTAGCAAGCATCTTACACATCCAAGAGCCCTTGAAGCCTGTGTGACCTGTCAGAAATACACGCTTGCCTTTATAGAATTCGTATATATTTTCCATTGTTAAATGTTAACTTGTCAACTGTTACCTTTGCTTATTTTGCATAATCAGGGATGTCTGGAACAGAACGATTCCAACGCTTCCAAGGAGCCTTGTCTTCTGCAAGAAGTTTCTCAAGAAGTGACTTCTCGCGAATGTTATCCATACATTGCCAAAAGCCGGTGTGAACGTATGACATCAGTTCGCCCATTTCTGCCAATTTCACAAGAGCGGTCTTCTCGAAGACGCAAGCGTCTCCCCCCTCAAGCATATCAAACACCAAAGGTTCGAGAATCATATAACCAGCGTTGATAGGAGCGCCATCTGCTGCATTCTTCTCACGGAAGGCACGTACAGCCTGATCCTTGGTGATATCCAGCATGCCCTTATCCTGGGTCATCTTGACTGCAGTAAGGGTAGCGAGCTTGCCATGGCTCTTGTGAAACTCGATGAGCTTGTCAATCTCCACATCACACACGCCATCGCCATAGGTCATGAGGAAAGGCTCATTGCCAACATACTTCTGGATCCGCTTGATACGCCCACCGGTCATGGTGTTGTAGCCGGTATCGACCACAGTCACCTTCCATGGCTCCATATTGGTCTGGTGAACAGTCATCTCGTTCTTACCATTACGATAATCAAAGGTGACATCGGAGTTGTGCAGGAAGTAGTTAGCGAACCACTCCTTGATATACTCCTGCTTATAGCCAGCGCAGATGATAAACTCAGTATGACCATAGTAGGCATACTCTTTCATGATGTGCCAAAGGATAGGCATGCCACCTATCTCAATCATTGGCTTTGGTTTGAACTGAGATTCCTCAGAAATGCGGGAACCGAAGCCTCCGGCGAGAAGAACGACTTTCATAATATACTCATTATTTATACATCAAATTAATAATCTTCAATACTTCTGTTGAACTATTAAACTCCTTCATGGCTACCTCTTTTCCTACAATGGCAACAGAATCATTTTTTTCCGGATTTGCAGATACTTCCATCATCTTATCAGAGATGCAATCGATATCCCCCGGTTTGGCTATGAAGGCGCTGACGCCATCCTTCAGGAAGTCTGTGATATTACCAACGTCAGTAAGTACAACAGGTCTACCTGATAGTAAGTATTCACCCAATTTAGTGGGGAAACCGTACTTAGCTTGAATATTGTCTGGACGAGCAAGAACAAGCATTTCTGCATCCATGAAATACTGCGGAATAGTGGTAGGAGATACAGAATCTGTAAATACCACACTATCCAAAGCCTTGGATAGTCTCAGATACTCTTCATACTCCTGCTTTTGTTCCTGCGAAACGATTGGTCCAATGATATAGAGTTTTCTATCACTATACTTCTCATGATATCTGACAAAAGAAGCAATCAAGTCACCTACACCATCCTTACTATCCTTGTTTACATTTCCACAATACGCTATGTATTTCTCTGCTTTAGGGTTACGTTGAACGCCTTCAAAGCGCTTTGGATCCACTATCATATTGATGACATGAACCTTATCCGGACTGACCCCATAATCAACAAAGTACTGCTTCAAATTGCCTGAGATAACGAAGACTCCGTTCAATTGTTTCCACAGTCTCTTGTAGTATCTCCACGGATAAGTCCTCGGCTTGAACAAATCGGGACATTCTGTCACTTCAAAATAGGTCTGCTTACGTCTGAACCACACTAGGAATGGTAGATATTCAGCTGCACCATACAATAGCAATCTATCTTCTTTCTTCACATCTGCAAGCAAGAACCAAATCGTGGTGAAGAAAGATAAAAGTTTTGAGAGAACTTTACTCTCCACTTTACAAGGTCTGAGTCCTCTAATAGTTACACCATTTCTGGGTTGACAATTATTAAGGTCAAGCCTCAAGAACGCTACAATTTCGACATCATATCCCAATTCAGCAGCACTATTAGCGTACGCCAGTAATCTATTACTACTGGCAGAGCCATAACTGAAAATCCAGTTTAGTATGTAGAATTTTCCTTTTCTATTCATTTATTCAATTCCCATTTTGATTTTGAGATTCTCTATCGCATCGACTCTTCGTTTGCTCTCACCTTTGAGCGATGAAAGTAGGTCTGGTCGGTCTGCCTTCTTTACCGCAGGCATTCCGATAAACAAAGCATTACCTTTTGGGAAAGACTTTGTGACAACCAAATTGGCAGCAACAACGATATGACCACCCAACACTTCACCACCAGTAATCTTTGCGCCCGTAGAAAGGAACAGACCTTTGCCAATTCTTCTACCTGTATCAGTAATGCAAGTAAATGTGTGCAATGTTGCGTATGGACCAATCCGGTAGGTGTTACCTACTACGATGGTTCCATAGTGTGGAATCACCAAACCGTAGTCACAAGCATCATAGCCTATACTAAACCCAAGCTTGCGAGAAAACCTAAAGAATCTTGTTTTATTGATTATAAGCATCCCCCCATTTTGGCAATTATGAAGGTTGTGGGATTGTATATACATAATTTATCAATGTTAATTAGTTTGTTGACTGCTCCAACGAGCAAACAGAACTATAAGCATATAAAAATACCAATATGCCAATCGCCCAGCAGTCAGTGGCTCTAATGTAGAACAACAAGTCGCTAAAAAGAGTATCAATGATAAAACAATTGGTCTTTGCGATTGTCGATCCCATACTAGCTTTAAAGGATATATTAATAAGGATATAAAAAACAACAAGCCAACAATGCCATAGTCAACCAACCACGCAATATAATCGCTGTGAAAGCCAAAGCCTCCTGGAATTGCAAGTTCAAAGCCCCTCCTATATCCTGATCCAAATACTTTTTCAAGTAAAGACAGTTGTGAGTACGCATCTAACTTTGCTGCCCAAATAATTGTTCGAGCATTTCCAGTACCGTCATCACTCATAACTCTCTCTTCAAGTACCTCAAATAATCCTAAACTATACATTGTAACAACACTCAAAGAAACAGCTATAACTATTCCAAATTTTGAACTCGTTTTGATTCTTGCGAATAACGTGATAATCGTAATTGCAACGGTCATTGAAAGGAATGCTCCTCGTGAGGCATTAAGAACAATCATTATCACTCCAACAATAACGGTAAGCAAACAGAGATATTTAAATTTTTTGTTCGTATAAAGGTTATTTACAAGTACGTTGTAGGCAAGAACAATACCCATACCACATACATTACCAAGATAATTAGAATCCTTCCAAGCTGTTCGACCATCTTCAGAAACTTCAACAGTCCCGCTCTGCCCATAAGTAAAAAAATATAAACATATAATCAGAGATACCATAATGAAGCTTAAAATATAAGAGCTTTCCTCATGTCCATCTTTACTCACAAAAAAGAAAGATATCAATACAACTAGTATGCTATAATCAATGTTCTCTAGCTTTCCTCCTTTCAGCAGATCAATACATAAAACATATAAACAGAAGCAGGTAAACAATACTGACGGGCGTTGTGTGTTCATTTTTTTTTGCAAACCAAAGCCCAATAAAGGGAACATAATTATTAAATAATAATGTAACTCCGTTGGCATATACGAGCACGAAAATCCATATGCCGCTACACTTGTGAAACATGCCAATACCGGCACTAAAAGATTGGGTGCATACAAATATGCAGGTATAATTAGAGCAACCAAATACACTAATCGAATAGGCATAGGAGGAGCAACGATTGTACTGAACCATGTGCACAATATTACCAGCAAAAAGAAGTAATATTTATAGTATCTTGTTTCATTCATGTATTTTTAAATCAAAAGTTTGTCAATTTGTGATAATATATGCTGTTCATCAAAATCAGTAGAAATATGTGGATTAAATCTTTTTTGTGTACGAATGATATTATCGATAACATCTGCCATTACCGTTAATGAACATATTTGCCCATCTTGTCCCTCTACAATGAATTCATGCGCTGAACCAAAATTATTCGTCACTACTGGAAGGTTTAATATCTTAGCTTCATTAAAAATCATAGGACATGCTTCTGAGCTGGATGTTGAAACTAACAAATCCGCCACCTTGAAGTATGGATATGGATTAGTTTTATTACCTAAACAAATGACCTCATTTTCTACAGAATGATCTGAAATGGCCTGCATCAGTTTCTGATATGGCTCTATTTCATGCTTTCCTCCAAGTATATACCATTTAAAAGCAAGACCTCTTGTCTTTAGATTTGATGCTATTGAAGGAATAAGATTAAATTGTTTAACAGCAGATATTCTGCCAACGGAAATTATAGTAAATTCTTCTATACTAAAACGATCATCATCCATTTGTTCTTTCGACTTCTGGATAATCGCATTCGAGTCCATTATATTGTAAATAACCACCACTCTTGATTCAAGAGATGGAAGTAATTTACAAAATGAAACTCTTGTATACTCTGAAACTGTTACAATTTTGCAATATTTCGAAAATACAGCAAATTCATCCACTGTATTCGTAAAGATTCTTGAATAATCACAATGTATCCATGCGATTTTCTTTTGATTGGAAAACTTAGCAACAAAAGGTAGTGACGCACTCTCCTGAAAAGAGATAACACAATCATAGTTGTCCTTTTCTATACTCCTTATGGTTGATATTTCTATGCAATTAGAGAAAAATTTCCCAAAAAAAGGTACTTGCAATATTAGTTTGAATAATATCAATATCAACTTCCGAGTGCCAAAACTATTTACCACATTGGCATTAAGCAAAGATGTACCAAGATTCTTTCCAATAGAGAATTGGGCAAGTTCTGATTGTAGTTGTTCACCATAGGTGTTCATCACGAAAAGATGGATATCGTATCTCTCAACAAATGTCGAATTAAGTAATGCAATTAATGAAGACAATACTCCACCAGTTCGACACCCCGGTACTACTATTAGTATTTTTTTCATATTGAATTTTGAATAAAGGTACGATAACGCTCTTGTTCGCTTTGTAAGACTGTGTTTACGTGAACGTAATCAATTGGACAAAGAAGTTCCTCTTTTCTTCTTTCAAAATCTTCAATGCTTTCTACATACCTATATTCCAGCGAAAGTAGCTGTAATAGCGAGCGAAGTCGAGTAAACTTTTTTTCTGATGCACAGAACACAAAAAACTGTTTGTTGAATATGAGGCTAAGAGCCAATCCATGGAATGAATCTGTAATAACGTATTCAGAGTTTCTAATTCGTGTAAGCCAGTGTCTTGGACCATTTAGAATCCTAGAAGAAAAAGAAGAGTGTACAAACAAAGGCAAATCAAGGGTGTTTGCAATATGATTTGCTTTCTCCTTCGCCTTACTATCATTCAAGAGAAGAAATGGAAACACTTGATGCAGAGGTTTGTGATTTAGAACCAGGTCCTCAAACTTACCATATCCGAGTGTAGGGTCAGGAAGATTGATTGCTTCAAGTTCTATTATGTTATTGAGTATCTTGACTCCAGAAAGTTCGCGAACAGAGATAGCACTGAATTGCGAAAGCAAAGCCTTCGCAGCCGCTGTATACTTTTTGTCCTCGTCCCATATCCCTTTTCCAAAGCTTGATGACATAGCAACTTTTCGTTGCCCATTTGCAAAATCAAGAAAAAAAGAATTTCCAAAGCAACCTGTAATGTCACGATTCCATACTTGATCACTTCCTACAACAGTAACATCCGATTTAGGTAGATTGATATCCTTAATAGAATATGCTTTGTTTGTAAGTTTCGAAAAATACTTTTTCTTGAAAAACCAAAACTGAAATTCTCGGACACAATCCATCCAGTAGTGGATACTCTTCCAATTTCCTTTTTGAGAAGGATTGATCAGATTGATTACCCTAACAGTATGACCTGCTTGTTCAAGCATTCTGCAAGTAGCAAATGTCTGCATAACAGCACCATAGCATTTACCATAATGTATAGTCAAAAGATTTACTTTTGTCATATTATCGTATTATTTCAATTTCCGTTTTATCTGTCTTGTACACCTTCATCATAAACTCAAGATAAAGGGGAAATGCGGTATCGGCACCTTCATCAATCCAACTAAAAATAATTGGATTCTTTAGGCTTACATAGGGGGCTATAGATTTATATCCTGTAAGAGTGCAAATCAAATTTTTTCTTTGATTACTTCTTCCATCTTCCGTTTTTATGAATAGCCTAGCGAATAATCCATTTACAAATAAGACTATTCTTAACCACAAGTCCATCCTCCCATTAATGAAGCATCGGTTTACAGTACAACCGAGATTTTTGGTATATCCTTCCAATCGCTTAGCCCTATCTTGATCGTTTTCTTCTGCCATTTGTTGCATCTTGGCAGCATCACCAAAAGTCACCTTGAGGACAGTAGAAATGATAGTGCCTTCAACTTCACGTTTCTTGAACACTGAGTTTCTAAATTCATATTTGAAATCTTCAGGAAGAAAAATCTTAATGGAGCCATCCTTCAGTACAACTCTTGCGCTCACAAGTAATTCAGAAATACTATTCTCTCTACATGAGCTATTGTTCACAAGTGCTGCTCCAATAGTACCCGGAAGTCCTGTTAGATATTCAAAGCCTTTAATACCTTGCTTTATCATTTGCTTGGAGAGGTTTATTACTCCCACACCGGCTTCACAGAAGAGTTGCCCATCCTCTATTTGGAAATACCTGCACTTTGCAGTAGAGACTACAACAGGGATATTACACTCGTTCAAAATATAAAGGTTGGAAGTGTGCCCTATTAACAGAAATGAAATGTCCTCCGAATAAAGGAAAGACACAATCGTCTCCAGTTCATCTGCACTTGCAGGCGAGATAAATATACCTGCTATACCACCTCTATGAATCCAAGTTCTCTTTTTAAGATCAACATGAGTCTCATATTGAATCTTTTGGGTATCTAAGTATTTAGTCAATAATTCGTTTATCATCCTTTCGTTTAATGAAGTTCAAAAACATAGTCCTCTCAGGCTTGTCAAGGACTAAAAAATATGAAACTGTAATAGATATCAAAACACTTATAGCACCAGTCAGGAGCAAACGTAAGAAGGAAACAGGGAATATCATTGTAATAGCAAATGGAAGCAAAGGTACAAGGATTACAAAGACCACACACGGGATAATTACTTTTCTGCAATATTCCTTCAAACTATACGGATACACCTTTTTCAGAAGCAGATTACATACAAGTTGATTTACGATAGTAATAATAAGACTTACCCAGTAAACTGCAACAGGATCAAAGCCTAATTTCAAAAATACCCACGAAACTGGTAGGATAGTGCAAACCATCAAACAGGTTCCTATCTGATAGTTCTTCATCTTTCCTGTTGCATGAACAATCTGAGAGACAGGAGTATTCAAACTACTGATAACCATATTCACAAGTACTAATATTGTGAAGGGAATAGTATAATCAGGAATGGTATCACCAAGCCATAGATGAAGAATATATTCTATCTCTATAATAACTGGTATTGAAAGCATAGCCAAAAGAATAAAAGATACCTTTGACAAACTATAGAATAGTTTTAATACTCTCTCATTGTCTCCTGTTGCATAAGATTGTATCAATTGTGGACGGAAAGCAATTACGATATTTGATTGGAATCCCTGAATGGCACTCATCACCATATTCGAAACCCCACGAGCTGCATTAACTATAGGTCCAAAAAATACATTTAGGAGCATATTTAGACCTTGACTCTTTATCATGTAAGCAAACGAACCCAATCCATTCCATCCAGAAAAAAACAACATCGGTTTAAAAAGCTGCTTTCTGATAATAAAATCAGACTTTAAATCTTGAAAGTGACATTTGGCATAACCATAATACAAGAAGAAGCAGATTAACGATACAAGCATATTGAAAGCTCCATAGAGAATCAGTTTATCGAATGTTGTATACTTGATTACATAAGCGATGCCTAACTTTGCCAACACATCAAAGATACTGAGGTATGCATAATAGTCCATCTTTTCATATGCCATAATAGCAGCACTATATGGTATCTGAAGAACAAGGAGTACTAGTGATAGCACAGAGAACTGGAATACCCATTGAGCAGCTGCAAATCGGTCTATTGGAATAACCATCTGAGTATGGATATACCACATTCCAAATGTTTCAAGAGGAACCAATAAGGTTACAACTAAAATACCTTGTATCTGGAGAGCTGTATTATATACATCTTTAATGCTGTATCCATTCTTTCTTCCAAGAGAAAAGTTATAAAACCTCTGTACAGCATTAGACATTGAGGTATTCAAAAATGCAAACATTGTCACGAAACCACTGACAACATTATTAATTCCATAATCCTCAATGTCCAAAGCCTGTAGTACCACCCTAGTACTAAAGAGCGACACCATTAGCACCAATCCCATTCTCAAGTAGAGAAAGAGAGTATTCTTTGCTATTCTTTTATTATGTAATGACCTGTCTGACATCAACTTAAGTAAACGGTAAACATTCACTTCTCCTCAAGCCCGTTCAAACTAAGGAGTCACTTTAGTTCAGTTAGGGAGGGGAGGGAACATTTGTTCTTATAATTCATATATTGACCTCATATGATAACAAGTTATGGCTGCCATTTATGAGGAAGAAGATATACGAGTTCATCTTCCGCAGTATTCTTTACCCGACAGAAGACTTCACACAAATACTGCTGCAGATTAAGTTTATGATCGTGTATATTGGCAAATGTTGATTACCAAAACCTAAATTTCCTTACGCCAAACCATCTTGTTGACAACTCCAACGTATGACTGAATAATCTTAACAACCTTGTTAGATACATCGTCTGTGTAGTTAGGAACAGGAATACCATGGTTGCCATCTTTTGTCATTTGAACAGCAAGATCAACCGACTGGAGAAGTCCCTTAGTGTCAATCCCAGAGAGGATGAAACATGCCTTATCAAGAGCTTCAGGACGTTCTGTACTGGTACGGATGCATACCGCTGAGATGGGCTTGCCGATGGAAGCATAGAATGAAGATTCCTCCGGAAGCGTACCACTATCACTTACTACAGCGAAGGCATTCATCTGGAGCCAATTGTAATCATGGAAGCCAAGTGGCTGTTGTACTTGTACTCGAGAATCAAGTTTAAAACCGGAAGCTACAAGGCGGTTACGTGAACGAGGATGGCAGCTATAAAGAATCGGCATATCATATTTTTCCGCCATCTTATTAATAGCTGTAAAGAGTGATATGAAATTCTTCTCGATATCGATATTTTCCTCTCTATGTGCAGAGAGTAGAATGTACTTTCCTTTCTCCAAACCAAGACGTTGATGAATATCGCTTGCCTTAATCTCTGCGAGGTTGTTGTGAAGAACTTCTGCCATAGGAGAACCTGTGACATAGGTTCTTTCTTTAGGAAGACCGCAGTCTGCCAAGTATCTTCTTGCATGCTCAGAGTAAGCCATATTCACATCTGAAATAATATCAACGATACGACGGTTGGTCTCTTCCGGGAGACATTCATCCTTACAGCGGTTGCCTGCCTCCATGTGAAAGATAGGAATGTGCAAACGCTTGGCTCCTATAACACTGAGACACGAATTAGTATCGCCTAGTACAAGAACTCCATCCGGCTTTGTCTGAACAAAGAGTTTATAGGAACAGTTGATGATATTGCCACAAGTGGCTCCCAAATCATCGCCTACAGCATCCATATATACCTCAGGCTCTGCCAACTTCAAATCTTTAAAGAATATGCCGTTGAGATTGTAGTCGTAATTCTGACCGGTATGGGCAAGAATCACATCAAAATACTGACGACATTTGGTGATAACAGCTGCCAAACGGATAATCTCAGGACGAGTACCCACTACGATGATAAGCTTCAACTTACCATTATCCTTGAACTTTATATCTGAATAATCGAATTTGGGTTGTTTTTCCATGATCATTTTTTCACTTTATCAAAGTATGTATCCGGTTTATCCGGGTTGAATATCTCATTGCAGTACATAACCGTTACCAGATCTTCTGTATCGGAGAGATTGATGATGTTATGGGTATAACCGGGAAGCATGATAACAGACTGTATTTTGTCACCACTCACCTCGTAGTTCAACACTTCGTCTGTACCTTCCTTGCGAAGTTGGATAAGTCCATGACCGCTGACAACGATAAATTGTTCCCATTTGGTATTATGCCAATGTTCACCCTTAGTAATACCCGGTTTGGAGATATTTATACTTACCTGGCCACAGTTCAAGGTATGTACAAGTTCTGTAAATGAGCCACGCTGATCTACATTCATCTTCAGATCAAAAATTGCTTTTTCTTTGGGTAAATAACTCAGATAAGTGCTATACAATCTTTTGGCAAACGAGCCTGCCGGGATTTCAGGGATCATCAGCGTCTTTGGCATTTCTGCAAACTGATGCAGCAAATCAACTATTTCGCCTAATGTAACCTTATGGGTAACCGGACAATAACAGTACCTGCCATCCACCAATGGATGTACGTCAAGACCTTCAAACTCGCAACGATGTTCCTCGCCTTTCAAAGCATGAATCATCTCGTCTACGAGATCGTCAATATAAAGCAGCTCCAGTACTACACTTGAATCACTGACTTGTATAGGAAGGTCGTTAGCGATATTGTTGCAGAATGTAGCAACAGCACTGTTGTAGTTGGGACGACACCATTTGCCATAAAGATTCGGGAAACGATAAACCAATACCTTGGCTCCTGTATCCTTACCGTATTGTAGAAAAAGATCTTCACCTGCCTTTTTGCTGCGACCGTATTCACTGTTACCGAAACGACCAGTCAGAGAAGCTTGTGCACTGGAAGAGAGCATGACAGGACAAGTATTATGATGTTTCTTCAGTGTATCAAACAATGTGCTTGCAAAACCGAAATTGCCTTTCATGAACTCGTCATTCTCTTTGGGACGGTTCACTCCAGCAAGGTTGAACACAAAATCGGCTTTTTGACACCAGACATCTAATTGTTCGGAAGTGGAATCGATATCGTATTCAAAGACTTCATCAATCTTCAAATCACCATAACAACGAGCCCTTCCGTTTTTGATATTATTAAGTTGGGCACAAAGATTTCTACCAACAAAACCTTTGGCACCGGTAACTAAAATATTCATAAGTCTATTATTGTATGAAATTACTCTCGCCACTCAATTCCTTTTTGATGTAATCAAGAGCGGCTATTTTAGCCTTGGCCTCTTCTACATTCAATATATAAGTATTATTAGAATTGAACTCTGTAAGTGTGTTACGTTCCGTTTCACCTTCTTTGAAGAACTTATCATAATTCAAGCCACGATTATCTGCAGGAACGCGATAGAAATTACCCATATCTTCAGCCTTGGCACATTCTTCATTGGTGAGTAATGTCTCATACATCTTCTCACCATGACGGATACCGATAACCTTAATGTCTTCCTTCTTACCACCAAAGAGCTCACAAACAGCCTCTGCCTGAGTCTGGATGGTGCAAGCCGGAGCTTTTTGAACAAGGATGTCACCGTTCTGTCCATGCTCGAAAGCGAAAAGTACAAGGTCTACCGCCTCTTCCAACGACATGATAAAGCGAGTCATCGTAGGCTCAGTCAAAGTTACAGGATTACCATTGCGGATTTGCTCTATCCACAGAGGGATTACAGAACCGCGAGAACACATCACATTCCCATAACGCGTACAGCAAATCTTGGTCTTGCCTGAGTAACGGCTCTTAGCCACTGCAATCTTCTCCTCAACAGCTTTCGTGATACCCATAGCATTGATAGGATAGGCAGCCTTATCCGTAGATAGACATATCACAGCACCAACGCCAGCCTCAATAGCAGCTGTCAAAACGTTATCAGTACCGATTACATTGGTTTTCACTGCTTCCATGGGGAAGAACTCGCAACTTGGAACCTGCTTCAAAGCCGCAGCATGAAAGATATAGTCAACACCAGGCATTGCGTTCTTACATGACTGCAAATTACGTACATCGCCAATAAAGAACTTGATTTTGTGTGCCACATCAGGATATTTTACCTGATATTCATGGCGCATATCATCCTGCTTCTTCTCATCTCGTGAAAAAATACGGATTTCGCCAATGTCGGTACGGAGGAAACGATTCAACACTGCATTGCCGAAGGAACCTGTTCCACCAGTAATCATAAGGGTTTTACCCGCAAAAATGCTCATAATGATTTTATCTTTTTATTTTTATATAATCGATTTATGGATGGTATTTAAACGTGTTATAATACTTAGCATACCACCCTGCAAATCTTCTCAATCCCTCACGTAATGATGTTGACGGTTTAAATCCAAAATCTTGTTCCAGAGGAGTCGTATCAGCATATGTCACAGGCACATCTCCAGGTTGCATCGGTACTAGTTCTTTGTGGAATTCAAAATCATAGTCGTTGGAAAGTACACCCGCACGGATAAGTTCATCCTGAAGGATGGTTACAAAGTCTAAAAGATTTTCTGGAGAATTATTACCGATATTATATACCTTATAAGGAGGAATGGGCAATCCATCATCGCCATTTTTCTTCTCAGGAGCATGCTGCATAATACGAACCATGCCTTCTATAATATCGTCTATATAAGTAAAGTCACGTTTGCAATTACCGTAGTTGAAAATCTGAATGGTCTCACCTTTCAACAGTTTGTCGGTAAAGCTAAAGTAAGCCATATCGGGACGACCGCAAGGACCATAGACAGTAAAAAAACGAAGGCCGGTTGATGAGATATTATAGAGTTTAGAGTAAGCATGTGCCATTAACTCATTGCTCTTTTTAGTAGCAGCATAGAGTGATACAGGATTGTCAACCTTATCATCAGTGCTATAAGGTACTTTCTTATTGCTTCCATATACACTACTGGAAGAAGCGTATACTAAGTGCTCCACGCTATGATGACGACAGGACTCTAAGATGTTATAAAATCCAATAAGATTACTTTCAATATAGGCATCAGGGTTAGTGATACTATAACGTACACCGGCCTGAGCAGCAAGGTTCACTACTACCTGCGGATGGTAGTTAGTGAAAATAGACTCAACAATTTCCTTTTTAGCAATACTGTCTTTTATGAAAACAAATCTGTCACCATAAGCAGACAATTCTTGTAAGCGTTCGTATTTTAAACGTACATCATAGTATTCGGTAATATTATCAATACCGATGACTTTCACGCTATCAAACTCATTCAGCAAACGTTTCACCAAATTGGCTCCGATAAAACCGGCTGCACCGGTCACCAAAACCACTTTGCTCTCTAAACTAACATTGTATGTTACCATAAAGTTAATCTCTTTGGAAAATGTCACGAGTATATACCTTCTCTTTCACATCATCCAGACAAGAATCGTAGCGGTTGGCGATGATGGCCTGACTTATTTCCTTGAATTTGATTAAGTTATTGACCACTTGGCTACCAAAGAATGTTTCACCATCTTGCATAGTAGGCTCAAAAATTACAATAGTAGCACCCTTCGCCTTGATACGCTTCATAATCCCTTGAATGGCACTCTGACGGAAGTTGTCAGAATTGGACTTCATGGTCAAACGATATACGCCAATGGTTGTTTTTTGCTCTTTCTGGGCATCCCATGAGCAGGAGGCGGTATAATACCCCGCTTTACGCAAAACCTGATCTGCTATGAAATCTTTTCTTGTACGGTTACTTTCTACAATAGCGGTCATCATGTTTTGAGGAACATCCTGATAATTGGCTAACAGTTGTTTTGTATCTTTAGGCAAACAATAACCGCCATAACCAAACGATGGATTATTATAGTGTGTACCAATACGAGGATCAAGACCAACACCCTGTATGATTGACTGAGAATCCAGACCTTTCATCTCTGCGTAAGTATCCAATTCATTAAAATAACTGACACGCAAAGCAAGGTAAGTATTAGCAAACAGTTTAACAGCTTCCGCCTCCTTTATACCCATAAAAAGAGTAGGAATATCTTCCTTGATTGCTCCCTCTTGAAGTAATGCAGCGAAAGTATGTGCAGCTTTCTCTAGAGCAGGAACATCAGCAATGGCCTTAATAGCTTCGTTTTCCTCGTCAAACTGCTCGCCATCAATCAGCTTTGGATAACCAACAATGATACGACTTGGATATAAGTTATCGTAAAGAGCCATACTCTCACGAAGAAACTCCGGAGAAAAAAGCAAGTTAAGCTTCTTGACTCCCTTACGGGCATACTTCAAATAAAGTCCCCGACAATATCCTACTGGAATAGTAGACTTGATTACCATCACAGCATCAGGATTAACACTTAAAACCAGGTCTATGACATCCTCTATATGATGGGTATCAAAATAGTTCTTCACCGGATCATAGTTAGTAGGAGCTGCTATAACCACAAAATCAGCATCACTGTAGGCCTTGGCACCGTCAAGCGTAGCGGTTAGGTTCAATGCTTTTTCAGACAAATATTTCTGGGAATAACCCAATTTCATTCTGTATTGACGTATCATTTCCCCTACTTCGTTCATTTTGTTTGTCACCTCAAATCCAATTTTTTGGCACACTTAGAAACGAATACAATCATTTTTTTGATATTATATCGGTAAAAGCCATAGAATGCAAATGAATAAAAAACGATGTAGCCCCATTATAGATAATCTGCACCTGTTTATGCTAATCTAAATTTATGTCATATGGCTCATTGAAAAAGGTCTTTGTGTTATCTGCTTGATATAGAAAGCGATTCCTACAGGCTCGGTGAAACTCTGCGGAATAACGGAACTGACTTCGAAACAGTAGTAAAATAGTAAAGGTTGCTGCCCTCAAACAATAGCTCTTTTACCATGTACTCGTTAGCAAGGCGAGTGATTCCGGCAATACGGACATATACAACGCCATCTCTGCCAAGAGCCTTGATATAATACGGGCGTTGTCTGCTATTATACTGTGATCAAGTCCTATTCCACACCAAGAGCCTTGAATACTGCTTCTTCTGCGGAAGAATAGAAAATCAGGCTAAATGCGCCAACCAGATCAGATGGTACAGTTCCTATATCTCCTGCTGAAGTAATTGGCAATAAAACTTTCTTTGCTCCGCTGTCCAGACATACCTGCAAGGTGCTTGCCAACTCATCTACCTTAATCAGAGTGCCACCAATACTGATTTCACCTAAAATTGCCAAGCTGTTTAGAGGTGTCTTTCCAAGTGCTGCAGAACATATAGCAATCAGTGTTGGTAATGCTAGGGTTCCTGTCATCCCAATGCCCTGCATATCCTGATAGTTGATAATATAATCCTTTGTTGTAGTACTAATCCGACCAGAAATACGGTTTCCATTTGCTTTCAGATAATGAAACGCTGTATTCGTTGCTTCTTTCGGCTCTTTTCCTGATCCAATTCCTGTGCAGGTCAGCTTTCCGGTGCCTGGCATCATCTGTGCTTCCAGCATATAGCAGCCTATCATCCCTGTTTTTGATTTGGAAACAGTATAAACAGATCCCGGCTTTCCCATTCCATCTGGGATTAGCTTGCCACCGCCCTGCTCCGGAACTGAAATATAATGCTCCTCAAAGCTGTCATTATCTGTATAAGAGAAATTCACATCATAGAACTCCATACCGCCAAGTTTCTTCAACTGTTCCTTGACTCTACGACGCATCTCGAGAGAAATCTTTAAAACTTCTTCCAGTTCTTCCTTGGTATATTCTCCATCAGGATAAAGCAGCTTGATAAATCCACCGACCATCTTTCTGACTGCAATCGTATCACGCTGGTTTAAGTTCTTTCCAAGGCGGAAGTATTTATCCAAGGCATCGCCATACTGTTCTTTACGAAGTTCTCTGATAAACTCTGCAAGATAGTCACTGA
>ERZ838118.1341-NODE-1341-length-30189-cov-14.221411_pt1 | contig 30189 bp, 20 predicted proteins | sample MGYA00519863_ERZ838118 | MGnify/ENA primary metagenome ERZ838118 (study PRJEB31850, sample SAMEA3708827) | human gut metagenome | biome: human gut; feature: human-associated habitat; material: faeces | place: China | collected 2014 ...
ATTGACCTTCTGGTCATGCCGCCGAAGTTGAAAGGCAGATTGCCGCTCTAGCGGGCTTGCAGCGTCGAGCCGTTACGCGGTTTGGCAAAACCGCGTAACAAACTACCGCGTAACTCCCCTAGTTCATCATTGCATTCATCATCTCGGTGGTTGCGGAATCGTCGGCAGACCACTCGTTATCCTCGTTGGCGGAATACTTAAAGGTGACCTTGGTGTCCTTGGGCTTGGCGGCCTTGGTCACATCGACCATAACCTGACCGGCCATCTTGTACAGCTCGTCATCGGAAGGAACCGTATCAAGCGCGGCGACCTTCTCCTGATACTGGGTGGAAAAGTCCTCGACGATCTGATTCATGGACTTGCAGGTGATGGAGACCTCGGCGGTCGCGACACCCTTGTCCTCATCGACCGTTACGTCGCCGATCTCGTAGTCAAAGCCCTCGAGATAGGTCTTGGCATACTCCTTGGGATCGATACCCAGCTGCTCGAACTCGTCGCCCGAAGCCTCTTCCAGGCCGGCGAGGAAGTCGTCGCCACCGTTCTTGACCTCGTCAAACTGCGTCGTAAGATCCTCGGTAATGAGCTCCTCAACCGAAGGACCTCCGCAGCCGGAAAGCACAACCACGCACGCGACCAGAGCAGCCATCAGGGGCGCAAGCAGCAGCTTCTTCTTCATGACATTCCTCCCAACAAGCGGCACCGCGCTTCCCAACACGGTGCACGTCGTAACAATAAGGCCATACTAGCCGCTAACGAACACCCCCGGCAAAGCAAAAGCGCAGTCGGCTCGATTTAACGTCCGAACGGTTTACCGGTCCGCCCAACGCGCAATAAAACGTTCCGCCGCATTGTAATAAAAAAGGGCGGCCGGATAACCCGACCACCCTTGCACATCCTTATGTTGCCGCAGCTTACTTGCGGACGACCTTGACGATGGCATCACCGGCGGCGACAGCGGAGTCAGCCTCGACGGCGAGCTCGACGTCGGCGAACTCGGCGGTGTTGGACACAGCCACGACGACGCAGTCCTTGTAGCCGGCAGCGGCGATCTTGGCGCGGTCGATCTTGAGCATGGGCTGGCCAGCCTTAACGACATCGTCGGCCTTGACGAAGCCCTCGAAGCCGTCGCCGTTCATGTTGACGGTATCGACGCCAACGTGCACCAGGACCTCGATGCCATTATCGGACTGCAGACCCACGGCGTGACCCATGGTGACGGTCACCTTGCCGTCGCAGGGGGCATAGACCAGGTCGTCCTCGGGCCACACGGCGCAGCCCTTGCCCAGAACCTCGCCACCAAAGACGGGATCGGGCACGTCGGCCATCTTGATGACCTTGCCCTTGACGGGCGAGCACAGCACGTCGGCGCCGGCAGAAGCAGAGATGGAGGCCGGAGCAGCGGCAGCCGCGGGCTCAGCCTTCTTCTTGAACATGTCAAACAGACCCATAGGTTTTCTCCTCTTGATTAAGCGCAACGTTATGCGCATGCCTATGGTGATTATAGTGCCAAATGGTTCAAATGCTAAGGTGGGGACTCGAATCGCGAGCCCATCCCGAGGCTTTTCCACGGTGGCACTCATCTTGTCGATTAAGCCAGGCCCTCGGTACCGTTGGACTTGATGATCTTCTGGTAGGCGAAGAAGCTGTCCTTGCGGCGGCGCTCGTAGGTGCCGGTGCCGTCATCGTACTTATCGACGTGGATAAAGCCGTAGCGCTTGCGCATCTCGCCGGTGCCGGCCGAGACCAGGTCGATGGGACCCCACCAGGTATAGGCGATCAGGTCGACGCCGTCCTCGATGGCCTCGCCCATGGCCTTGACATGGCTCTGGAGGTAGGCGATGCGGTACGGATCGTGGATGGAGCCGTCCTCCTCCACCTCGTCGTAGGCGCCCATGCCGTTCTCGACCACCATCAGCGGAATCTCGTAGCGGGCGTAGATCTCGTTGAGGGCGATACGCAGGCCCGTCGGGTCAATCTGCCAGCCCCAGTCGGTGCTCTCGAGGTAGGGGTTCTTGCCGCCAAGGGTCATGTTGCCCTCGGTCATCTCGTGGTCCTTGTGGGTGCCCACGGTGCCCGACATGTAGTAGCTAAAGGTGTAGAAGTCAACCTTGCCGTCGGCGATGTCCTGCAGGTCGCCGTCGGCGATGTTAAGCTCGATACCGTTCTCGGCCCAGAAGCGCTTGGCGTAGAACGGGTACTTGCCGCGCACCTGCACGTCGGAGCAGTACCAGTTCATGGTGTTCATCTCCTGCTGGGTGGCAAAGACGTCGGCCGGGTCGCACGTGGCGGCATAGGACAGGATAAAGCAGTCCATGTTGCCCATCTTGAGTTTGGGGAAGTGCTCGTGCGCATAGCGGATGGCGCGACCGCTCGCCACAAACTGGTGGTGGAGGGCCTGGAAGCGCTGCTGCGGGGTGGTGTGGGCGCCGGAGGCCGGGCCCTCGTAGCCGCGAATCATGCTGGTCTCAAAGAGGTTGCCCAGGTCCAGGGTGCCACAGTTGATCTCGTTGAAGGTGAGCCAGTAGGTCACCTTGTCGTGATAGCGCTCGAGCACGGTCTGGGCATAGCGTTCAAAGAAGCCGATAAGCTCGCGGCTCTCCCAACCGTTGTACTTCTCGACCAGGGCATAGGGCATCTCGTAGTGGCTGAGCGTAACAAGCGGCTCGATGTTGTGTGCGCGCAGGCAGTCGAAGACACGGTCGTAGAAGGCGAGGCCGGCCTCGTTGGGCTCGGCATCGTCACCGTTGGGGAAGATGCGGCTCCAGGAAATGGACATGCGGAACATGTTGAAGCCCATCTCGGCAAAGAGCGCGATGTCTTCCTCGTAGTGATGGTAGAAGTCGATACCGTCGTGATTGGGGTAGAAGCGGTTGGGGTCGATGTCGAGCGTAATCTGACGTGGCTCCTTGTAGCTGCCGCCCAGGAAGTGGTCATCTACGCTGGGGCCGCGGCCGTCAACGTTCCATGCGCCCTCAAACTGGTTTGCGGCCGTGGCGCCGCCCCAAAAGAATCCCTCGGGAAATCCCATATGTGCCTCCTCGCAGCGGGTTTTATGTGCTGAGCTGAGTATCGCGCGCGCCCGGGCGCCCAAGGCGCGGAGGCGCTGCATTGGACACTTCTTTTCGCCCCAACACGTCCGCCGGCTGACACTTTTTGATACCGAGGCCTAGACGGGGCAAAAATCGACCTGACGGCCACCCTCCAACCTGGGTGGATGAAACGAAACATGAGACACAGTATTTAGGTGTGGCATATCGATAGCTAAAAGCCCGTTCCGTCTTACTCATCCACGGTATTTTGCCGGCGTGCAGCCGTAGGCGGCGCGGAACTTGCGATAGAAAAAGCTCATGTTCTCGTAGCCAACGGCGCGCGCCGCCGCCTCGGCCGTGGCACCCGCGCGCAAGAGCTCCACGGCACGCACGAGTCTGCGCTCCTGGACCAGCTGCCGATAGGTCTTTCCCACATGCTGCTTGAGCAGCGCCGACGCGTAGTTAGGGCTCACATGAAAGCGTGCCGCCATCTCCTCGAGCGAGCAGGCGGCAAACGAACGCTCGATATAGCCGAGCATCCCTGCTACGAGCGAGGCCGCGCGCCCCGACTCATCGCGCCCCGCCGCCGCGCCGCGCACGAGCTCGCGCTCGTAGCAATCCATGAGCTCGGCCAACAGGAGCTGAAACAGGCGCAGAACGATCTCGGCGCTGTTGAGGCTCGGCTCGTAGTGTTCGCAGAGCATCTCCTGCATGTAGCGTCGCACGCGCCGACTCTCCCCGCAGCGAAAGCGCACGTGCCCGCGATGGTCGGTCTCGCTGTTGAGCGCGTTGAACAAAAACCGCGATACCGCGCTCTCGCGCGAGAGGCTCGCCTCGAGGCTGCGCTGCAAAAAGGTACGTGAAACGGTCATACTTAGCATGATGTCATCCTCGCCGAGCGCTGCCACCGCATGCGGGCAGGCGGCATCGAGCAGCAGCACCTCGTTGCGTTCGAGCACGAGCTTCTCCCCCGCAACCGTCTGAGGACAGCGCCCCCGGTACACATAGCTGATCTCAACGTAGTCGTGCACATGCTCGGGTACCGCGTTAAAGCGCGAGTTTCTCCTAATCATCAGGCCAGCTGGCATTTCGGCCTGAGCATATTCCGCCCCCATCTGTCCGATCTTTCGCACCGACCGTCCATCGACCTCAACGCGCTCGGTCATGATCGACCAGTCAAAGGGAGCCTCGTCCCTATATCGTCTCTCGCTGGCGCTCAGCTCGCTCAGCCGGCGCTCGAGCTCCAAGATCTCCATGTCCCCGCCAATCGTTGATTCGGTCATATTCTGCCGTGATTTGGATATTAGCACGCCGCCGCCCGCACGCCAGAATGGAGTCATGCAACATACGCTGCCCACCATCGGTTTGCAAGGAGGATCCATGACCGCGTACTACCAGCAGGTGCTCAACGGTACCTACGACAACCACGTGCTCCCGTTTTTGTGGATGAAGGGCGAGAGCCAACAGACCATTGCCGAGTATCTGGAGAAGATTGCCGGCGCCGATATCCACGAGGTCTGCCTCGAGAGTCGCCCGCATCCCGATTTTTGCGGTGAGGGCTGGTGGCGTGACCTGCGCTTTGTGATTGACACGTGTAAGCAGCTGGGCCTCAAGATCTGGATCTTGGACGACGCACACTTTCCCACCGGATACGCCAACGGCGCCGTTAAGAAGGCGGCGCCCGAGCTCCGCAAGGTCGTTCTCACCCACCGCACCATCGACGTGGTGGGCCCCACGCCGCAGGCGAGCATCGTGCTCACCAACATGTTCGACAAGATGGAGCGCTTCTATGGCGTTACGTTTATGCAGGCAGGGCGCACCGTCGAGGTCGAGCGCCACGTGATTGAGGACGAGCACGGCATGCCCTGCCGCCTGGTCTTTGACGCACCGGCCGGCATCACGCAGGCGTGCGTGATGTTCACGAGCGGCAAGACCTCCTACAACGAGGACTACATCAACATGGTCGACCGTGCCTCGGTGGCGCAGCTCATCGATGCCGTGTACGAGCCGCACTTTGCGCATCTGGGCGATGAGTTTGGCAAGACCATCCTGGGCTTTTTCTCCGATGAACCCGGCTTTGCCAACGAGAAGGGCGTCACCGGCGCCGATGGTATCTCCGACACACTCATCGGTAAGGCTACCGCGCCCCTGCCCTGGTCGGCCGAGCTCGAGCGCCGCCTGCGCGCGGCGCTGGGCGAGCGCTACCTGGACGAGCTCCCGCATCTGTGGGATCGCAAGGACGCCGGCGCGCACGTGCGCCACGTGTATATGGACATTGCGAGCACGCTCTACAAGAAGTGCTTCTGCGACCAGCTCGGCGACTGGTGCCGCGCGCACGGCGTGCAGTATATCGGCCACGTGATCGAGGACAAGGATTGCCACGCGCGCCTGGGTGTGGGCGCCGGCCACTACTTCCGCGCCGTGGGCGGCCAGGACATGGCGGGCGTGGACATCGTGATCAACCAGCTCATCCCCGGCATGGACCAAGGGCTCCACTCCTACGGCCGCGGCGTGTGGGACCTGGAGTTCTACAACTACGTGCTGCCCAAGCTGGGCTCCTCGGCAGCGCATCTCGACCCCAAAAAGCAGGGCCGCTGCATGGCCGAGGTGTTTGGCGCTTTTGGCTGGCACGAGGGCCTGCGCGAGATGAAATGGATCGCCGACCACTTTATGGTGCGCGGCGTCAACTGGTTTGTGCCGCACGCCTTTAGCATGGCCGCCTTCCCCGACTTCGACTGCCCGCCGCACTTTTACGCGCACGGTCAGAACCCCCAGTTTGCGCACTTTGGCAAGCTCATGAGCTACATGAACCGCACCTCGAGCCTGCTTTCGGGTGGACGAGTCGTCACACCGGTGGCGCTTCTGTACCACGCCGACGCCGAGTGGGCGGGCGAGGCCTCGTTTATGCAGCATGCCGCCGTCGAGCTTGTGCGCGCGCAGGTCGATTTCGATATCGTGCCGGCCGAGGCGTTTGAAGATACCGAGCGCTACTCCGTGGAGTTCGCCGCAGACGGGAGCGGCTTTAGCGTGAACGGCCAGGCGTACCGCTGCCTGGTGATGCCCGGCGCCGAATATGCCGGCGGGGCCTTGCTCGACTTTGCCGCGCGCGCTGCGACCGCAGGCGTTGGCGTATATGCCCTGGATAAGCTGCCGAGCAAGCGCTATGACGGCGAAGCTGCCAGCCGCGCGGGCTTTGCCCCTGTGGAGGCCAACGAGCTTGCAGGCGTGCGCGTTGTTGCCACTTCCGAGCTTGCGAGCGCACTCGCCGTAGCCGGCATGCAGACCGTGGCGTGCACCGATCCGCAGCCGTGGCTGCGCGCGCTTCGCTACGACCGCGCCGACGAGAGCTACCTCATGCTGGTAAACGAGCATCCCAAGCAGGGCATTCACACGCATGTTGAGCTCGCTGACGGCGCGCCCGTGCACGGCGTGCGCCTCGATTTGCTCAACGGCAGCGCACCCGTCGCCTTTGACGGCACGCTTGAGCTCGCGCCCTACGAGAGCTGCATTGTGGTGCTCGGGACCGAGGCGCCCGCTGCCGACGAGCGCGGAGGCTCCGATGCCGAGCGTGAGGTCACGCGCGTTGACGGCCCCTGGAACGTCTCCTTTGCCGCGCCCGGCGCCGATGCCACGCACCCGGCCTTTGGCGAGGCCGTCGAGCTTGGCGACCTGCACGATCTTTCCTGCGCCGAATTCCCCGGCAAGGCAGGCACTTTCCGCTACCAGGCAAGCTTTGCCGTTGCTGAGAACCTCGCCGGCGCCGCGCTCGACCTGGGCGAGGTCTTTGAGACCGCCACGGTCATGCTTGACGATGTGGACCTGGGATGCCGCATCTGTCCGCCCTGCCGCTTTGAGCTCGGCACCCTTGCCGCCGGCGAGCACACGCTCACAATCGATGTGATCAACACCCTCGACCACGCCATCCCCGACATCTTCGCCCTCACCGAACCCTCCGAGCCCAGTGGCCTGCTCGGCCCCGTCCGCTTGCTCGGGTAATGGCCCCTTACGGGACGCCCGGCTTGCTCTCCCCGGCCAAGCCGGGCGTTTTGTTTACCGCTATGATTGATACATCGCGATACGAACGCATAGGAGTCATATGGACATCAAGCACAAAATCACCCAAGGCAAGGAGCTCACCCCCACCGAGCAGCAGCTCGGGCAAATGGTTCTCGCCATGGGCGAGGACGTCCGCGGGCTCTCCATTAAGGAATTTGCGCGCCAGGCCAATGTCTCCGTTGCGAGCATCCACCGCTTTTGCAAAAAGCTCGGCCTCGAGGGCTTCAAAGAACTCAAGGTCGAGCTGATGCGCGCAGCCTCGCGCGCGGACTCCGCCCCCGAGGTGGATATCAACTTTCCCTTTGATGCGACCTCCAGCGCCCAGGAGATCTCCGAGCGCATGGCGCGACTGTACGAGACCACGCTTTCCGAGACGCGCGAGATCCTCGACCCGGCACAGCTCGACTACGCCGCCAAGCTCGTCTTACGCGCCGACACCGTGGACATCTACACGGGCTCGCATAACCTGTATCCGGCGGGAATGTTCCGCGATCGCCTGCTTTCCGCCGGTAAGAGCTCGACGTGCCACGACAATATCGAGGCCCAAGTGCGCACGGCGCTCGCCTCGGGCCCCGACCATACGGCAATCGTCATCTCCTACAGCGGCCTTGCCCCCAACCTCAAGGAGATCTTGCCGATCCTCTGCAGTCGACATGTCCCGGTCATCGTCATCGGCACGCCATACTGTGCCCGCATTCACCCCGGCTTTGCCGCCTATCTCACCGTGAGCGATATCGAGAGCCTGAGCCACCGCATCACGCAGTTTGCCAGTCACATCGCCGTGCAATACGTGCTCGATTCGCTCTACAGCAGCTACTTTGCCAAAGATTACGCCCGCTGCTCCGAGTTCCTCGAGCAGTCCTTCCCCTTTACCAAGCTGCCCGGGCTCAAATAAAACGAGAGAGGATTTTTGGACACTTAAATGACGAGGGTGGATAATCTCCCACTTTGAGCCTGCGCACAGGCCAAAAACGGGAGATTATCCACCCTCATTCTGTAGTCGTTACTCGGGCCTTTTTGCCGCTGGTCGCGTTGGAACCGCGCGCTACTGAGCGGGCGAGACCACCAGGAGTGCATCGTGCTCGAAGGGATGCTGGGCCACGCGCACGGCATCGTCGACGGACATAACCGGCAGGTTGGCCACACGCTTGTTCTCTAGGTCAAACGCCACAGCATTCCAGGCGGTGGTGCCGCCCTCGAGCTTGAGCTTGACGGCCGTGGTCCTCGGCAGATAGACCACCACGCGTTCGCCCACGCGCGCCACACGGATGGCTTCGCGTGCATCGTCGAGCAGCTCCTGCGCGGGTTCAACAGCTACCGCCCCATCCGCGCTCGTGGCACCCAGGCCGCGCAGCACGTGCTCGATCAGGCCAAAGTCCCACACGCCCGCAAACTGCAGGCACTCTTGCCAGCGGAACGGCATGTCAAAGCCCTCGCCAAGGACGCTGCCACGGCTCTGAGAGGTCTGCCAGTTCCACACGCCGTGCGCACCGTAGGTAATGCCGGCACTGGCACCGGCCAGAATGCTCGACCAAACACTCGCGCGACAATCCTGCGCGGTAAAACGCCAGTACACGTTGCGGCTCGCGCCCATTTGCTCGTAGCAGGGCTCGGAATTAACCATCGGCTTTTTGGGATACTGCGCGCGAAAATCCTCGGGCAGCTTCCAAGCTTCCTCCTGACCGCTATAGTTGTGGCCGGGCTGGAACATGTAGAAGTCCAAGCGATCGGCAAACTGCTCGGGCAGGGCGCGGTTGCCACGGTTGATATGCATGGTGTGCAAGGACTCGGGAGCCAGCTTGGTGACCTCGTCGAGTGCATCCCCGTAATAGGCGATAGCCTCGTCGGTCTTAAAGTCGGTGTCGCCTGTCACCACGTAGACGGGGTCGAACTCGCCCAGGTTCTCGACGACGCGGGCAACGTGGGCGCGAACCTCCTCGCGCGGCATGACCTCGGCACCCAGGCGCTCGGCGATCACGGAGCCCCAGGTACCGGGCACGTAGTTGCACCACATGAGCACGAGCGCCGGGCGAATGCCGTGCTCCACGGCTGCCTGGCACATGCGGCGGGCGCGGTCCCAGTACTCTTGGTTGGGCGCGCTCCAGTCAAAATGCACGCCGTCCTCGCTCGCGTAGGGCCAAATGCCCAGATCGGGCAGGCAGCGGTCCCACTGCGGCAGGGTGTTGATCTGCAGCACGTTCATGCCCTGCTCGGCGCGGCGGGTCAGGTAGTAGTCCCAGTCGGCCTCGGTGATGCTCGTGAATGCGCTCCAGCACGTATCGGCAAACCAAAAGAACGGTTTGCCATCGCAGAGAAACCCGTCCTCACGGGCGTTGACGGTCAGTTTTCCCAAGCTCATATGGCACCTTTCTCTTGGGGAGACTTGCTAGGAGGGAGGTAAAGAAGTCGCCTGCCGCATTATCACAGTAGGGTCTGCGGCTGCAGTTGCTCAGCTCAAATTGAACGCACGCGAAGCACAGGGCCCTTACGTCTCTCCTAAAAAGTCTACAGGAAGGCCCCGCCGGGCTTATGCCAAGCGGAGCCCTGTCGTGTAGGGGGTCTTATTTAGACCGAGGCTGGGGCGACTAGGCCTCCATCTCGGCGAGCTCCTCCTTGGAGAAGCCGGTGACAAAGACGACGGCAGCGGCAATAGCAAAGGAGATTGCCATACCGACGATAGCCCAGACGGTGTTCATCTGGCCACCCTGCAGGTAGTTGGTGAAGACCAGGAAGTTGGAGGCACCGCCTGCGAGGTAATAGGTGACGCCCATGAGGCCCGAGAACACAGCGCCGATGGCACCGCCGATGAACATGCCGAGCATGGTGCGGCGGAAGCGCATGAGGATACCGAAGAGCGCGGGCTCGGTGACGCCGCCGGCGATGGCGGAGATGACGTAGCCCAGGGCAAGACTCTTCTCGTCAACGTTCTTCATCTTGAGGAAGGCACCGAAGGCGCAGCCCCAGACAGCGGCCATAGCGCAGTTGGTGGAAACGAAGACGAAGGGATCGTAGCCAGCAGCGATGATCTGCACCTGAGCGAGCAGGATAACGGGCATGTGCATACCGCAGACCACGAAGAGCTGCCAGAAGGCGCCGAGGATGGCCATCACGATCAGGATACCGATGCCGCCAAGGTCAGCAAGCCCGAAAAGAATGTTGGCGATGAGGCTGCCGAGCTCGTTGCCGATCGGAGCGAGGACGATGAAAGCGATGGGGATCGTGACGATCATGGTGCAGAACGGCGTGAAGACCGTGGAGAGCACGTCGGGCATGACCTTCTTAAAGAACTTCTCGATGAAGTAGAGGACCGGCACCGAAAGGATGATCGGCAGGACGGACTGCTGATAGTTGGCAGCGGCGATCTGGATGCCGTAGACCGAGATGATTCCGCCGCCCTCCTGGGTGGCGACGCTCACCACGGACGGGGCCATAAGGGCACCGCCGAGAAGCATGCCGAGAACGGGGCTGGCGCCGAGCTTCTTAGCCGCAGCATAACCCAGGTAGATCGGGATAAACGTAAACGTGGCCTCATACAGTGTGGTGTAGAGGAACGTATAAGTCGGGTCCGTGTCCGAAATAACGCCCAGCATGGTGGGGCCAAGGACAGCCGCGATGGTGCGGAACAGACCGCCGGCCATGAGCAGCGGGATCAGCTGGGTCATGGAGCCCGACAGATAGTCGAGGATGATGTTGGGCAGGTTCTTGAGCTCGAACTTCTCCTTGGGAGCATCGAGATTCTCGTCAACGGCGGCACCCTGCTTGACGCCGGAGATGGCGACGAACTCGGTGAGCACCTTCGGCACGTTCTGGCCGATGATGACCTGGAGCTGACTGCCGGCGAACTGGCAACCCAGAACACCCTTGACCTTCTTGATCTTCTCCACGTCGGCCTTGCTGTTGTCCTTGAGCGTCAGACGCAAGCGCGTCATGCAGTTGGTGGCGACGGTAACGTTCTCCGCGCCGCCCACGAGCTCGAGGACATCGGTGGCAATCTGCTTGTTGTCTGCCATGGGACCCCTCCTCAATAATTATGCGGCGTACCTAACGCCGCGACTTGCATGGACCCTTACCGCTATAACCCCTTACGGCGGCCCGGGCTTTAACGTTGCGGTAAACAATTTGTTTACTGAACGTTTACGGGCTTTAGTTTACACGGAGTGCCTGATTTGTGGCGATTTTGCCGTCTGGAGTCCGGTGAACGGTAGGAAATCGGGGATAAGCGTATTTAGACGGTAGAAGATCGTCTATTTGACCAGATATTGATATATGGCTATTTATGTGGGCTTTTATTTTGATAAACACCTTTGTAACGAGCTAGATCCTCAACAAAAGTCCTGCTAGTTAATAGTAAACGTCTGTTTAGTAGTTCATTGCGTGTTCAGTTTTACCGTTTACCGAGTTCATCTGCTCATTCTACAATTCTGCATTAAACTAAACATGTTTAGTCTGTATTGCCGCCCTTGTTTAGTACTTGCGGCACAAAGGAGTAACTCATGGAACTCAAATCGTGTACCTACGCAACCGTCACCACGCTGGGCGATTTTGGCCCCTGGATCAACAAAGTGGTGCTCGACCTGCCGTGCGTTGTGCGCGCCAACGACGTGAACGAGCACACGTTCAATATCTACTGTGCCCGCCATGAGCGCACGGGCGAGGTCCTGATGCGCAAGGAGCACGGGGCCGATCACGCGGCGCCCTCCGTGGGCTACGTGCCGGTGCTCGCCGCCTACCCCTGCGATGAGAACGGTCAGCGCCTGCCCAAGGGCACACACGTAGCGCTCGAGACGCCCGAGGTGCGTCTCACCAAAGAGATCGAGGGTGGCGTGCTGGGTTCGCGCTATATAGAGAACCACCTGCACGTGACGCAGCTTGTGGCGCTCCCGGGCGAAGACGGCGACGACCCCACCGCGGGCCTCGTCTTCGATCGCAGCCGCGGCGACATCTGTCCCGCGCTCAAGGGCTGGCATAATGCCGTGCAGCAGACGCCCGTCGACGGCATCGCACTCGAGTACGGCTATTTTGAGCCGAGCTTTGAGCCCGCTGACTCCGCGCTCTTCAACCCGTTTGCGCCCAAGGACACGCCCGCCGTCGAGAAGGCGCCACTGATCGTGTACCTGCACGGCGCCGGCGAGGGCAAGGGCACCACACAGGGCGAGGGCGCGACGCGTGCCTACACCGGCAATCGCGTGACAGCGCTCTCGCAAAAGCAGATCCAGCGCTACTTTGGCGGCTTTGTCTGGGTGCTCGTGCCGCAGTCGCCCACGTTTTGGATGGACAACGGCGTCGAGCAGCTCGGTCGCTCCAACCAGAGCATCTACTCCCCCGTGCTCAAGGCGCTCATCGACGAGTTTGTCGCCGAGCATGCCGACCGCATCGACACCGATCGCATCGTGGTCGCCGGCCTTTCCAACGGCGGCTTTATGACCCTGCGCCTGTGCGCCGACTACCCCGATTTCTTCGCCGCGGGCCTTCCCTGCTGCGCGCCGTGGTACAACGCCACGGACGAGGACGTGGCCGCACTCTCCAAGACGCCGCTGTGGTTTACGCACTCCAAGGGCGACGAGCTCGTGTGCCCGCAGCAGACGGTGCTGCCGCTCACGGCGCGCCTGCGTGATGCCGGCGCCAACGTGCACCTCACCTACTTTAGCCATGTCGAGGACCTGACCGGCGTGTACCGCGAGGCCGACGGCTCGGCCAAAAAGATATTCAACCACGGCGTGTGGATCCACCAGTTCAACGACCTGTGTTATCAAGACTTCGACGGGGGCAACGTACTCATCGACGGCGAGCCGGTGGGCTGCTGGGAGTGGTCGGCCAGGGTTTCGAGGTAACCATTCCATCGGGTTGGTGGCGATGGGGGCGTGCGTCCCGTCTTGCCTTGCGCGTAACTGGCTGAAAAAAATCTTGGTTGGAGTTGTTCCTATGTCTCAGAATTTGACTCGAGTGATTGTTACCACCGATATGGAAGTCGATGATATGAACTCTCTGGTTCATTTGGCTCTGTATCTCAATGTGCTCGATGTGCAGGCTGTGGTGTACACGGCTTCGCAATATCACTTTCTTGGCGATGGTGTCCATACGCTGGGCGAGGTGAATCCGCATTGGCGGACCAAAGGCGTGCGCTCCTATACCTGGGACGTCGTTCCGCACGAGCCCGACCCCGAAGCTGGCTCGCTCATGGAGTACCGCCCATTCCCCAAGGGTTGGATCGAAAGCCTGTGGAGCAACGAGTATGCCCAGGCCTGGCCGCAGCTGCAGGCCAATGCCGCTGCCGCCGGCGAGCCGTCCTTCCCCACGCCCGCTCAGATGATCGAGCGCACCTATATGGGCAACGCCGCCTTTGAGGGCGACGTACGCGAGGAAACGCCCGGTTCGCGCGTCATCGCCAACGCCATCATGGATGATGACCCCCGCGCGCTGTGGCTCCTTTCCTGGGGCGGTATGAACACTATCGTTCGCGCCCTCATGTCCATCGCCGAACAATGGCAGAACACACCCGAGTGGCCCGCCGTGCAGCAGAGGGTCCATCAGAAGGTGCGCGTGATGGGTGTTGCCGATGGCGTAGGGCAGGACAACTCATGGCTCGACCATGGACGCGAAATCTTTCCCGAGCTCGTCTTTTGGCGCGTGCCCTATAGGTACGGCGGCTATATCGACGCCAAGACGGCTCAGCCCGATACGCTGCCGCTATTTAAGGCCCCTTGGCCCGAGCAGAATCTCACGCAGGGAAACGGCCCCCTCATGGCGCGCTATATGCTCTATGGCGATGGCAAGGTCTACGAAAACGAGCCCGAGCGCTTTCAGTTTGGCAAGCATGCCCGTCTGGATTGGGGCCTGGAGGGCATGCCCGCGATGCAGTTTGAGCGCGGCGACTTTATGGCCGAAGGCGACAGCATGACCTATATTCCGCTGCTGCCGTTTGGCCTGCGCGGTATCGACGACCCCGACTTCGATACGCTACTCGGCCGCATGTTTCATGATGGGCGCCCCGATGCAGACGCACCCACCGTTTTTGCCGCCATCAGCACGCCTGCAGACGACAACCCCAATCCCTACCTGCGCGCCTATCAGGAAGACTTTGCCGCCCGCGCGCAATGGTGTGCCCATGATCCGGCAGCCTGCTCGCATCCGGCGCATGTTGTCGAAGTTGTGGCCGATCGCAGTGCCGTAGCCGGCGAACGCGTCGCCCTTGCAGCGACCATCGTCGACCCCGACGACAAGGGCTTCGATGCGCATTGGGATGTCGCCGTGGACCCGTCGAGCTATGCGGGCGCCCAAGACCTGTCGCTGTGGCAAAAATGCACGCCGGACACCACTTTCGTCGTGCCCGCCGACGCACGGCCCGGCGATCGCTTCGCGCTCACCCTCACCGTGCAGACACGCGCCGAGCGCCCCTGCAGCCGCTACGCCCAGGTCGCCATCACCGTCGCGTAGCAACCGACGGCGCCCACATTCGGCAAGGAGTGTCCCCAGGCGCCGGCACAAAAGGAACGTCCCCAAGTGCCGAAATGACGAGAGTGGATAATCTCCCACTTTGAGCCCGCAAACAGACCAAAAACGGGAGATTATCCACTCTCACTCTGCGGGCACTCATTTAAGTACGTCCCCAATGAGTACCCCCACGGCAACGGCACCGCCGATGTTTTGGCAACGACAGCGAAAGCCCGTCAGAGCGAGCAAGGTGCCTTGAAACGAGGCGGCATTGACCTTCTGGTCATGCCGCCGAAGTTGAAAGGCAGATTGCCGCTCTGGCGGGTTTGCAGCGTCGAGCCGTTACGCGGTTCGTAGAACCGCGTAACTAACGAACTCCGTACTGCTCGTAGTAGGCGTCGATGGCGTCCTTGAGCTCATCGTCGATGACGACCTTGCCGTCGATCTCGTGGTTGTAGAGGGTCTCGACGACCTCGGCCATGGAGACGATGCTCGCGACGGGGAAACCGTACTTGGCCTCGATCTCCTTCTGCGCGGTGGTCACGCCACCCTTGCCGACCTCCATGCGGTTGAGGGACACGATCAGGCCCTTGATCTCGACATCGGCAGCAGCCTTGACCTTGGGATAGGTCTCGTCGATGGACTTACCGCTGGTGGTGACGTCCTCGACCATGACCACGCGGTCGCCGTCCTGGGGCTCATAGCCCAGCAGGTTGCCCTTATCGGCGCCGTGGTCCTTGGCCTCCTTGCGGTCGCAGCAGTACTTGACCTCCTTGCCGTACAGCTCGTGGTAGGCAATGGCGGTCACGACGGCCAGCGGAATACCCTTGTAGGCCGGTCCAAACAGCACATCAAAGTCGTCGCCAAAATTATCGTGGATGGCCTGGGCGTAATACTCGCCCAGCTTCTTGAGCTGATAGCCCGTCACGTAAGCGCCGGCGTTCATAAAGAACGGGGACTGACGGCCACTCTTGAGCGTAAAGCTGCCAAACTTAAGAACGTCGGACTCGACCATGAACTTGATGAACTCTTGCTTGTAAGCCTCCATGCGGGCTCCTCTCGTAATCGCGTACGTGCCTTCCAGTTTAGCGCAGGCAAAGCGTCGATGCGGGCGCGCTTTGAGGCCACGGCATTCTGTAAAGGCTTTGTCAGGGGCAACGGTTTTCCGAACAATGGGGGTTGACATGTCAAACCCCCTCATCAAGAATACGGGCGGATTAAAACGGGTACGAGATACCCAAAGCGCGCTGCGCCCGTCCATAAGGAGGTGTGCCATGGAAGGCAGTCATAGTCGAAAAACCTGCATGTCGCCCTCGGCACGCCGCGAGGATTCCGTATTCGCATAAGCGCCACGAACCGATCGTCAAAACCGCCACAAAGGTGCCTGTCCCCTTTGTGGTGGTTCGCGAGTATGACGTGAGCGACATCTAGGTTTTTTAAAGCAAATTCGACACGTACGCTAACTCCCTTCAACAAGGAGGACCCTATGCTGATGCTCAAAACCGCTACGGTACTCGAAGCTATCTCCAAGCGCCGCCGCACGGCGCGCCCTGCCGCCCACGCCGGCCTGTCCAAGAACACCATATTCGCCGCCACCCATTGTGCTGAGGACACTCTCGTACTGCTTGACGCCACGGCAAACGGCCTCACCGCCGAGCACGCCGCCGAGCGCCTGAGCGCCGTCGGCCCCAACACCATCGAAGCGCCGACCAAGACGCTCGCCCGCCGCATCGCCGACGCGTTCGTCGATCCCTTCGCTGGCATCCTCGCCGCCCTCGCACTGGTCTCGCTCTACATCGACGTGCTCGCCGTGCCCGAGCTGCAGCGTGACCCCTCCACGGTCATCGTCATCGGCATCATGTTGCTGGTATCGGGCGGTATGAAGTTTATCCAAGAAGCCCGCAGCGGCAATGCGGCCGAGGCCCTCAAGGACCTGGTCTCCAACACCTGCTGTGCCCTGCGCGACGGTGAGCGCGTCGAGATCCCCTTCGACGAGCTCGTCCCCGGTGATGTGATCCGCCTCTCTGCCGGAGATATGGTGCCGGCCGATGCCCGCGTCATCACCGCGCGCGACCTATTTGTGATCGAGTCCGCGCTCACCGGCGAGAGCGAGGCCGTCGAGAAGACCGCTGCCATCACCGTCGTCGAGGGCGCCGACGGCTCTGCGCTGCCACTCTCTGCCTGCAAGAACATCGTCTTTACCGGCACCTCCGTGCAAAACGGCACCGCCATGGCGCTTGTCGTTGCCACCGGCTCGGACACTTACCTGGGCGGCATCGCCAAGATGCTCAACGGGCGCGTCGAGAAGAGCGCGTTTGACCGCGGCGTCTCGAGCGTCTCCATGCTGCTCGTACGCCTCATGCTCGTTATGGCGCCGGCCGTCTTTGCCATCAACGCCGCCACCAAGGGCAACGTCATCGACGCGCTGCTGTTCGCCACGAGCGTGGCCGTGGGCATCACGCCGCAGATGCTTCCCGTCATCGTGACCACGAGCCTGTCGCAGGGCGCCAAGGACCTCGCCCGTCGTCAGGTTATCGTCAAGGAACTGCCGGCGATCCAAAACCTCGGCGCGATGGACGTCCTGTGCTGCGACAAGACCGGCACCCTCACCGAAGACCGCATCGTGCTCGAGCGCTACCTCAACACCAACGGCAACGAGGACGCACGCGTGCTGCGCCATGCGTTTTTGAACAGCTTCTTCCAGACTGGCCTCAAGAACCTTATCGACCTGGCCGTCATCGACCGCGCCGACGTGACGCCCTCGACCGTCGCGCCCGATTCCATGCTGGGCCAGAGCCTGCGTGACCGCTATGCCAAGGTCGACGAGGTGCCCTTCGATTTCTCGCGCCGTCGCCTGAGCGTAGTTGTAGCCGACGCCCAAGGCAAAACCCAGATGGTTACCAAGGGAGCTGCCGAGGAGATGCTCGAGATCTGCTCCTTTGTCGAGGTCGATGGCATCGCTCAGCCGCTCACCGACGAGAAGCTCGCCCAGATTCGCAAGCAGGTCGCTGGGCTTAACGCCGAGGGCCTGCGCGTGATTGCTGTGGCGCAGAAGACCGATCCGCGCTGCGTGGGCGAGTTTGGCATCGCCGACGAGTGCGACATGGTGCTGATGGGCTTTTTGGCCTTCCTCGATCCGCCCAAAGCAAGTGCCGCGGGCGCCGTCGCCACCCTCGAGGCCAAGGGCGTCGCCGTTAAGGTCCTGACCGGCGACAATGACCGTGTCGCCGCCACCGTCTGCGAGCAGATCGGCATCGACGCGAGCAACGTCTTGCTGGGCTCCGAGATCGATGCGCTCGACGACGCCGAGCTTGCCGAGCGCGCCGAGAACACCCACCTCTTCGCCAAGCTCTCGCCGCTGCAGAAGGCGCGCCTGGTGCGCGTCATGCGCGAGTTGCTCGGCCACACCGTGGGCTTTATGGGCGACGGCATCAACGACGCCGCCGCGATGCGTGCGAGCGACTGCGGCATCTCGGTCGACTCCGCCGTCGATATCGCCAAGGAATCCGCCGATATCATCTTGCTCCAAAAGGACCTGGGCGTGCTCGAGCGCGGCATCATCGAAGGCCGCCGCACCTACGGCAACCTGCTCAAGTACCTCAAGACCACGGTGAGCTCCAACTTTGGCAACGTGCTGTCCGTAACCGCTGCGAGCCTGTTCTTGCCGTTTTTGCCCATGAGCGCTCTGCAGCTGGTGCTGCTGTCGCTGGTCTACGAGATCGTGTGCATCGCACTGCCGTGGGACACCGTCGACAACGCCTGGACTGCCCGCCCGCGCGCTTGGGACGCTGCGTCCATCAAGGGCTTCATGCTCGAGCTGGGCCCCGTGAGCTCGCTGTTTGACATCGTGACCTTCGCCGCGCTCTTCTTTGTGGTGTGCCCCGCCGCCGTGGGCGCAAGCTGGTCCGAGCTTGCCGCCGCGGGCGACGTCGCGGGTATGGCGACCTTTGCGGCGCTCTTCCAGAGTGGCTGGTTTGTCGAGTCCATGTGGTCGCAGACGCTCGTGATCCACATGCTGCGCTCCCCGCGCCTGCCGAGCCCGCGCGACCACGCCGCGCCCGCGCTGTGCGTTCTCACCGTGCTGGGCCTGGCGCTCGTCACTTGGCTGCCGGCAAGCCCCATCGCCGATGCACTGGGGCTCATGCCGCTGCCAACGAGCTTCTTCGCGCTGCTCATCGGCATCGTCGGCTCCTACATCGCGCTCACCCAGCTGGCCAAGCGCCGCTACATCGCCCGCCACGGCGAGCTGCTGTAGCGTTGCCGGCACCATCGTCAAGAATGTCTGGGCCGTCGCGACCCACCCCTGCTGGCCGCAGCGGCCCAAAACAGCTAAAAAAGCCCCGTCCCAAATTAGCTAGTCTTGAGGCGTCCAGGACCAGAAGAAGTTAATGAGGGCCACGCACGAGGCGGCACCGGTCTTTTTGTTGATTGAGGCGATATGACGGTAGAGCGTAGAGCGCGAAAGGAAGAGCGTTGCAGCGATATCCTGAACGCTCTCGTGCGATGCGACCAAGGCCTCCAAAATATCGCGCTCGCGCTCTGTAAGCTCAAAGGCGGCGACAAAGGCATGGAGACGTTCGTCGAGCGTGAGCTCCGGCACCTCCGCGGAAGCGGGCTCGCTCTGAGCAGACGCGCGATCCGCGCCAAGATCATCGGCAGCAAACGCCAGCTCGCCGGGCACCGCAGCGTCATCTGCCCGATGCCCAAACTGTCCCAGCAGCGAAATCGCAATGCCCACAAACAGTACGAGCACCGCACCCACCGCCAGCAGCACGTTCTGGCTCGAGATAATCGCCACCGCCGGCGCCGTCACGAGCATCGCGCAAATGTTGCTGATGACACGACCCATGCACGGCCACAGATACGACCAGTGCGCATAAACCGAAATGGCAGCAAATTTCGTCGTAAAAAACACCACGAAGAAGCCCGAACCCAGATAGAAAATCGCCATGGCCGCAAGCACATTGCCGCCATTGCCGTCGACGAGCAAGACAAAGAACGAAAGCGTGGACAACATGGCAGTGCAAGTCATGGTGATGTTCATATACGAACGACCGTGCAGGTCAAACAAGGCGCCGGCAGCTAGAGCGCTCGCCGCCATCAACAGGCGCGGCCAATCGCCCAAATCGATGGCCCCGGCGGCATGCGAGGTCGTGAGCCCTGCATTGAGGGCGGCAAACACACCGGTAAGGCAGGCGGTTGCGACCGTCAGACGCACCACGGCGCGCCGAAAAGCCGCCGTTGATTCAGAATCGTCTTGCCACTTGGCGCCAAATTCCGACGCATCCACCGAAAGCTCGGCGATATCGGACTCGCGCCCAACCTCAGGCTCACCGTGTAGCTTGGCGCGACGGACGTTGTGGAGCAGTACCACCTGCGCAACCGCACAGGCAACAAGAACAAACTGCTGCGGAATCCCCGCAGGCATCACCATATGGTTGAGCACCTGCAGCAAAACGCCCAAAGCATACGAAAGTGCCAACACGCGCGCCAAATACGGCGTCCGTGCAAAGCGTCGCGCAAAGTTGGCATGGGCGGTCGATCCGCAGTAGCCCAGTGTGCAGAACGTCAGCAACCCGCCGGCAATGAGCATCTCAAATTGAGCCGCCATCATCAACAGCAGCAACGCCGATGCCAGCAACACGCCCGCGATGTCGCTTGTCGTATCGATCGCACGGGGACGGCGGTAGTACAGAAGGGGACGCACAAGAAAGCCGATTGCGCTCGCGCCGACGATGAAGCTCTCGTAGACAACGACCTCGCTCGGCGGCACAAACTCGGCAACGCGCACGTCAAAAAGATACTCGCCAGCCAAATACGTAAAATAGAACAGCGCTAGGCATATAATCTCCCGAATGCCCCGACGTAAGTATGCGGCTGTGTCTCCCATGCCTCTCATGAATCCCCCCCCCGCCGCTCAACTGTTTGGATTTCAATTTTAATAAAGAATCAGTCCCGATAACGAAGCCAAGCTCGAAATGCCGCGAATTTGACCCCAGTAGTCCACGGCGTGCAGCGTTTTTGAGCCGTCTGTCCCAGAAGGAGCACGACGTGGACTGCTTGCTCGGCAAAGAGTGTCCCCGTCGACCAGTCGTTTAAGAACGTCCCCAATGACTACCCTAGAGCTCTCAACCCTTCATCTATGGCATTTCTTTTAGCAGGCCCGCCATATATAGGGGCAAATACAATATCGCCTTTCCATCCACCACGTTGTCCCGGTGAAGCACGACCGCCCGAGCCAATCCATAGTTTTCAACGCTCATCAGGCGATCGAGGGCAACGTGCTTTGTGCTGTACCTACCCGATTTGACCTCGATAGGCAAAACGACGGGGCTCCGCTTATCCTCGATAATAAAATCGACTTCTCCAACCTTGGCCGCGTTAAAGTAGAACAACGAAGAGTAGCCGCATGCGCGCAGCTCCTGGGCGACCGCATTCTCAAAAGCCTGCCCAAAGTTGATCGATTCCCGCTGCGCAACAATGGCCTCGACATCAGCGGGAGAAAAAGTAGAGAACAGCAGCCCCACATCGCTCAGGTAGAACTTGAAAAAACTGTCTTCCCGCGAGAGACCCAAGGGGAACATGGGCTCGCTCACCCTCTTAACCGGGATCGCAACGCCCGCATTAACAAGCCAGTCAAAATCAGGCTGCAAATCCAAAAATCGTTTCCGCTTGTCTATCCCGGTAACGAGAAAGCGCTTGTTCTCTTTATTGAGCTGCGCGGGCATGGCATCGTAGATCGTCCTGATCCGTTGAGCATGCGCGGGGGCTTCGGCGTACCGTGCGATATCTGCGCGATATGCTTCGAGAATGCCCTGCTGACGAGCGCGCATCGCCTGTGTATCATGAGTTGAGACGAACAGCTGAACGGCCTCAGGCATGCCACCCACAAGGACATACCGATAATACGTCTCGATCAACCGTTCATGAATAAACGGAGGCACTTGTTCCCGTTTGCGATAACAGGCACGAACGACATCCCATAATGATTCGTCGACTCCCAGAGCCCAGGAGAATTCCTCGAAATCCATGGGAAACATCTCGAGGATATCGATAGTACCTACCGGCAACGACCGAAAATGGAACGCCTCAATCCCGAGCATGGAGCCGGAGTAAATGACATCGAAACGATCGTCTTGCGCAAGATAACGCATCCAGGTGATGGCGTCTCCGCAACGCTGCACCTCATCAAAAAACAGAAGCGTCTTTGTATCCGAAGCGATGGGCGATGAAGCCAGTGCGGTGATTCTCACAATGAGGTCATCGAGGCTCCTTGCCTCCCCTATGAGCTCGACCGCGTCGGGTCTCTCCACGAAGTCGATTTTCAGGAAGCTTCTATAGTTGTCACGGGCGAACTGCTCGACAGCGCTTGTTTTGCCAACTTGTCGAGCACCGGTAATAAGCAGTCCCTGCCCGGTTTTAGTCTGTTTCCAGCTTTCAATTTTCTCGATTATTTTACGCTTGAGCATAACTTGCCTCCCTTTTCCTATTTTAACTGGGATAACTGCAAAATTCCAATTGAGTATTTATATATTTCAACATAATCTCAATTGGAATTGACCTCTATTGAACATTTTTAGAAAGCGTTGATCGAATTTCCGACAGCGGGTGGGGCCATAACCAACCTGTCTCTCGAGAAGAGCCCCCCCCCACAAGGAGTGTCCCCAGGTACCGGCAGAAAGGAACGTCCCCAAGTGCCACCCTTTGGCAAAGAGTGTCCCCGGCGACTAGTCGTTTAAGAACGTCCCCGATGACTGCCCAAAATGGGCCATGTGTCCCAGTTGTGGAGACTTCTTGAGCCGCTTGGGTATCGTGAAAGGCTGCGCACTCACCCATCATCAAAAGTGACACACGCTACCAGTTGATGGGAGGCAGCCATGGGCTTCTTTGACAAGATGTTCGAGAAGAAAGAGTGCGCGATTTGCGGTACCGAGCTGGGTCTTTTGGGAAAGACCAAGATCAACGAAGGCTACCTGTGCAAAGAGTGCGCCGGCAAGCTCTCCCCCTTCTTTAGCGGCTGGCGCTCCAGCACCGCAGACGACATCCGCGAGCAGCTCGCCTACCGCGAGGCCAATGCCGAACGCCTGGCGTCGTTCAACCCCACGCGCACGCTTTCTGCCGGACGCACCAACATCATGCTCGACGAGGACGCGGGCCAGCTGATCATTACCTCGCAGAGCCGCTGGCGCGACGCCAACCCCGACATCATCGAGTTCTCGCAGGTACTCGGCTGCGACATGGACATCGACGAGCATCGCACCGAGGTCTATCGCGAGACCAAGGACGGCGAGCGCAAGAGCTACGACCCGCCGCGCTACGACCTGGATTACGACTTTAACCTGACCATCCACGTCAACACGCCGTACTTTACCGAGATCGGCCTGCGCGTGAACGACTCCACCATCGAGCAGCGCGGATCCGTTGAGTACCGCGAGGCCAAGCGCCAGGCAACCGAAGTCCGCGACGCGCTGGTGCAGCTGCGCCAGGAGACGCGCGATAGCGTCGCGGCCGCCAAGGCTCCCAAGACTGCAGTCACCTGTCCCTTCTGTGGTGCAACCACGATTCCCGATGCCAGTGGGCGCTGCGAATACTGCGGCGGCGCCATCGGCGCATAGTCCCCGGCGCAGAAAGGACCGATCATGGCCTTCGAGAGCGTCAACTATCAGTGCCCTGCGTGTGGCGGCCCCCTTCACTTTGCCAGCGCCGAGCAAAAGCTCGTCTGCGACTACTGCGATTCGCGCTTTGAAGTCGAAGAGGTCGAGGCTCTCTATCGCGAGCGCCAGGGCAAGGCGGATGCCAAAGCCGACGCCGCGGCCACGGCGTCCAAGCCCGCTGTCGACGCCGCGGTACAGGAGCTTGCCCAAAACGCCGGCTATATCTGCTCGTCGTGCGGCGCCGAGCTGGTCTCGGACGGCACGGTCGCCGTTACCACCTGTCCCTACTGCGGCAACTCCGCCGTGGCACCCGGCCAGCTCTCGGGAGACTTCTCCCCCGACCTGGTGATTCCGTTTAAGCTCGAGCGCGACGACGCGCTGGCGGCGCTCAAGGAGCATTACAAGGGCAAGATCTTGCTACCCAAGAGCTTTGTCACCGGCAACCACATCGACGAGGTTCAAGGCGTCTACGTGCCGTTTTGGCTCTACGGCGCCCGCGTGGGCGGCGAAGTGCGCTTTGATGCGACCAATGAGACCGTGCGCGAGGAATCCGACCGCACAGTAACGACCATCGACCACTACGACGCATACCGCAAGGGCAATATCTCGTTTGAGCGCGTGCCCGTTGACGGATCGACCAAGATGCCCGACGGCCATATGGATGCCATCGAGCCGTTTGATTACGAGGCTCTGCGTCCGTTCTCGGTCGCCTACATGCCCGGTTACATCGCCAACCGCTACGACGAGGATTGCGAGGCCTGTAAGGCGCGCGCCGAGCGCCGTATGGAAGAAAGCACGGTCTCGGCCCTGCGTGAGACTGTCGTCGACGAATATGACGACGCCACGGTCGAAAGCAAGCAGCTCGATTACACCTGGGAAGACAGTGACTACGCTCTGTTCCCCGTCTGGATGCTTTCCACCTCATGGAACGGCAAGCGCTACCTGTTTGCCATGAACGGCCAGACCGGCCGCATGGTCGGCGAGCTTCCCTGCTCCAAGCCCAAGCTCGCTGTTGCCTCGGTGCTGTTCTTTGTGATCGGATTTATCCTCTCCCAGATTCTCTTTATGGGTGAGAACGCCTTCGATCCGAATTACCTCACCTTTGACATCGAAGGCATCCTCATCAACATCATCGCGCCGCTGATCATCGTGATTATCGGAGACGTGCTACTGGTAGGCCAGCTCAAGACGGCCAACGAGGCCACCCACGCCGACGAGTACTGCGGCGAGCTCGACCTGACCGAGAAGCACGACACCTTCAGCCACACCGAGACCACCGTTGTCATGAAAGACGACAAGGACGACTAAGCAATCCAACCAATACCACCCGGCCTTTGACGAGAAAGGAAGATCACCATGGGACTCTTGAAAGCTGGATTGGGAGCTGCCGGCGGCGTCATGGCCGACCAGTGGAAGGAATTTATCTACTGCGAATCGATGCCTGCTGACGTCTTGGCCTGCAAGGGCAGCAAACGTACCGGTGGCCGCAGCTCCAACACACGCGGCGAGGACAACGTCATCTCCAACGGCTCGGTCATCGCCGTCAACGACGGCCAGGGCATGCTCGTGGTGCAAAACGGCAAGATCATCGAAGTCGCGCTGGAGCCCGGTGAGTTCGTCTTCGATACCGGCAGCGAGCCGAGCGTCTTTAGCGGCAACCTGGGCGATTCCATCAAGGAGACCTTCGCCAATATCGGCAGCCGCTTTACCTTTGGCGGCGACGCGGGCAAGGACCAGCGCGTCTACTTCATCAACACCAAGGAGATCATCGGCAACAAGTACGGCACCGCCTCGCCCGTGCCCTTCCGCGTAGTCGATAAGAACATTGGCCTGGACGTCGATATCTCCGTACGCTGCAACGGCGAGTACTCGTATCGCATCACCAACCCGCTGCTGTTCTACACCAATGTCTGCGGCAACGTGACCGACAGCTACACGCGCGACCAGATCGACAGCCAGCTTAAATCCGAGCTGCTCACCGCCTTGCAGCCCGCCTTTGCCAAGATCTCGGAGATGGGCATCCGCTACAGCGCCATCCCCGGCCACACCACCGAGCTCGCCCGCGCGCTCAACGAGGTTCTCTCTGCCGACTGGCGTGACCTGCGCGGCGTCGAGATCGTGAGCTTTGGCGTTAACTCCATCGCCGCCTCGCAAGAAGACGAGCAGATGATCAAGGATCTGCAGAAGGCAGCGGTCATGCGCGACCCCACCATGGCGGCCGCCAACATCGCCAGCGCCCAGAGCGACGCGATGCGTGCCGCGGCGGCCAACCCCAACGGCGCGATGGCAGGCTTTATGGGCATGGGCATGGCAGGTGGCATGGGCGGCATGAACGCCAGCCAGCTGTTCGCCGCCGGCCAGGCGCAGCAGCAGGCCGCCCCGCAGCCGGCTCCGGCACCCGCTCCCGCACCGGCTCCCGCCGCACCTGCGGCCGGCACGTGGACCTGCAGCTGCGGCGCCACCAACACCGGTAAGTTCTGCCCCGAGTGTGGCAGTCCCGCACCCGCCCCGGCACCGGCCAAGTGGTTCTGCCCCAACTGCGGCAGCGAAAACGGCGGCAAGTTCTGCAGCAACTGCGGAACACCTAGGCCCTAACCCCTTTATCTGGTAATTGGCGGGGGATCCGCCACCCCCGCATTTGCTTCTATGGGTTTTCACACAAGAAGGAGGACACCATGAAGACAACGTTCAAAAAGTCCGCACTCGCATTTCTGACATGCGTCTTGGCGCTCGCCTTTGCCCTCACGGGCTGCAGCGGCGGCAAAGACCCCAAGGCCAACTTTGTCGGCAGCTGGAAGCTCTCGGGTGGAACCACGGAGGGCGAAGAGCTGACCGATGAGTATATGGATATGTTCGAGGAATGGGGCATCAGCTGCATCTTGGTCCTGGACGAAGACGGCACAGGCAGCCTCGATTTGTTCTCCGAAGTTTCCGACCTAAAGTGGGAGGCCAAGGACGCTACCACCGCGAGTATCACCGTCGACAAGGAGACGACCGACGTGAAGCTCGAGGACGGCAAGCTTGTCCTTGAGGACGGCGAGGACAAGCTCATCTTTAGCAAGTCCGATAAGGATCTGTCCGGTACCGTGAAGAAGGATCGCGAGGCCGCCGAGAAGGAAGAGGAAGTCGAGGAGGCCGTCGAAGACGGCGATGTCCAGAGCGTCGAAATCTCCCCCGCCGTCACTGTCGCCGATGACGACCTGTGCACCATCACCATCACCGAGAAGTTCCAGGACGACTGGGGCGACATCGGCTTTGTCGTCAACATCGTCAACAAGAGCGACAAGGACCTGACCTTCTACGCCCCCACCGGCAAGACAAACGTCAACGGCACCATGAAGGAAGCCTGGTTCTCGGCCCACCTGATGCCCGGCACCAACGCCACCGAAGAGTTCACCTTCTCGAACGGCACGCTTGACAGCTTCGACAGCCTAGTCAACACGACCATCGGCATCGACGCCTACCTGACCGATTCCTACGAGGACGTCGCTTCCTACAGCGCAACCATCGCGTAGCGACAGACATCGACAGCCGCGGATTGGCGGACAAACCCGCGCGCGTACCAGACGGGGCCGCAGGAAATGATTCTGCGGCCCCGTCGCTTTGCGTCGCAACGCTCTGCCCACGCAAACAGGCCGCCCGCCGATTCCAGGTGCGATGCGGCGGGCGGCCTGCTTTTTAGCGTCGAAGCGCGGTCGAGAGCATCGATTACGGACGCTCCATATTGGGGACGATGCTGCCCTCGGTCACCGCATGCACGGCCAGGCGCATGATATTGTCGTAGCCGGTCTTGCTCAGAATCTCCGAGATGCGGCGCTTGACGGTGCCCTCGCTCATAAACAGCTCGGCCGCGATCTCGCGACGGCTCTTGCCCTCGCAGGCAAGGCGCAAAATCGACAGCTCAACATCATCGAGGGCCGCCGTGCCCGAGAAAATGCTCTCGGGCGGTTTGGGAAACGTGCAGTAGCCCGCCAGCGTGGAGCGCATCACGCCAAACAGCTCGTCGATACCGACATTCTTGTACACAAAGCTATCGACGCCCGCCTCGCGCGCCTGATCGACAAAGGTGATCTCGGGCATACCCGTCATAATGATGACACGGCACTCGGGCAGTTCCTCTTTAATACGCGCTGCCGCCACGATGCCATTGGAATCGTGCTCGGTGCACACGTCCATCAGTATCATGTCCGGGCGCTCCTTGAGCACGACATCGAGGGCTTCGGAAGCATCGGCTATCGCGGCGACAACGGTCATATCGGACTGGTCGCCAACGGAGCGTGCGAGACTCTCGCGCAAGATGGCCTGGTCTTCGACGATGAGCACGCGGATCATGAGCTTCTCCTTTGGACCGTGGCGTTGGAGTGCAGTGGAATGGATACCGCAAGCGTAAAGGGCGGGGCGGGGCGGACTTCCAAGCTGCCGCCCAGATCTTGCGCGACACGCCTCATACCTGGGATACCCGTTCCTTCGCGATACGATACGGGGGCTGGGGACCCGTCGTTAGAAATAGTCATGTGCGCGACGGCACCAGCATCCGTCCCCTCCTGCCACAGGCGCACGTGGACCTGATGTGCCTGCGCATGCTTGGTAGCATTGGTCGAGGCTTCGCGGATAATCTGCAAGAATGCTGCGGCGACACGTGCATCCTGGGGCAGTGCACCCTCGACATCGATCTGCACGCTCACCAGGCCGAAGGCGTGGACGATATCGCCCAGCTGCTCCGAAGGCTCGCCGGCACCGCCACGGCGCAGATCGGCGGCGATTGAGCGCAGCAACGGGTCAATCTGCTCGAGCGACTCGTCGTCCAAACGCCCCTCCTCCAGATAGCGATGGAGGATAGACAGGCGCTGGCCGATCACATCGTGAACGCGGGCACGCATGCGCAGATAAGCCGCGTTGTCGGCAACTTTTTTGACTTCTTCGATCTGAGCCTGGAGCTCTTTGCCCGCAAGCTCAAGCAGGTGGTTGGCCTGCGCCAGGCGGTCATGCGCATGCGCATACTCTGTCACATCCAGACCGATTATGCGCTCGAACGAACGGCCCGAGACCATAACGTCATCGCACACAAACAGGCGAATCTCGGCGGGAGAAACCTCGACCACAACGCGCGCCTCACCAAAGCGGTCTAAATTGATGCGCACGCGGCTCTGGCTGCTTTCGGGCATTTGCATACTGAGTTTGCGCAGGTCGTTCCATATACCGCTCATATCGCCTAGGTCGGTGGGCATATGAAGCTCCACCAGGTTTTTGCGCATGCAGCGGTTCATGAGCAGCGGATGGCCCCTCGGGTCTAGATACAGAATGCCCACGGGAATCACGTTGATGGTTTCAATCGTCGAGAACGCGGTGATGTCCTCCTGGCGGTTACGGACGTCCATCAAAAGCGCTGCGATGGAGCGGAACAGGAAGAACGCTCCCTCTGCGATAAGGACAACGGCCCACGCCGAGCCCATGGCAAAAACCACCGGCGGTGTAACGGCGACAACAAGCAACAGCTCGGCCAGCATGACAGGGCGACGATAGTGCACCATAAGGACCACGCCATAGGCAAAGATCGCGGCATTGAGCCACAGCACTCCGCCCATTGCCCTGGCGCAAACGTCAAGCGGCGCCACCAGATACGAGCCAGACGACGCGAATAAGATGAGCGCCGAAATCATCAGGTGAAGCACAAGGCTCGTCTCGTAGGCGCAAATCACCTTACGGTTATAGGACGAGCGGCGCGATGCGATGAGCGGGACGTGGATCGTCTGCAGACACGCAGCCAGGGCAAAGACAACATCGAGCGCAACGATTTGGGGAAGGATGAGCGAAATCTGCATCGTCACTCACCCGCCCTCGGCATCAAGACGATCATGCGCAGCTGGCCGGGCTCGCCCTCAAGACGATACGCCACGTTTCGCCCCTGCAGCGCGACCTCGAGCTCGTGGGCGGCGGGTGTTCGCGAAAGATCGTCCTCATCGTTGGAAAAGAGCGTGGCGCGCAGCTCGACACTGCACGAGTCGTGGTCGCCCAAGTGATACATAAGCGCCGGATGATCGGTGGTGTAGGCAAAAAACGCAAAGTCGTACACGCAGTCGTACAGCGCGCTTACCGTACTGGCGTGCAGTGGGCAGCGTATGGCGACAATCGAGGCGCAGTCGACATCGATGGTGCGCAGATCGCTTGCGAGCTCGTTGGCAATCAGCTGAATACGGTCGCGGTCAAAGCCGCTCTCCTCGTGCTGCGCCAGCGTAAGTGACCCTTTGCGCTTGCAATAGGCAACGAGCATTTTGGCGCACTGCAGCATGCGGTAACGCTCATGCGAGGATGCCTCGTCGGTAAGCGGAGGCAGCGAGCTCAGCAGGCTGTACATCTCATCGAGCGCGCGGGCAAGCGCCCGGTCCACATCTTGAACCAGCAGCGCCTCGGCCTCCTGGTCTGCCAAATGCGCCTTAAGGTCATAGTCGGCCGCGAGCAGTTCGTTTTGACGTTGCAGTTCCATACGCCGATACGCCAGCTCGCGATTGAGCTCGTTGAGCTCCGAGACCTCCTGGGCAAGGAGAGCCGACCCGCCCAGCAGCGGAAAAGCTCGATACATCACATCGGGGGCAGACGCCACGGTAAAGGCGTGGGCACGCCCGTACTCCTGCGAACGAAGCTCTTCGCGCACATCTGGCGTGATTGGTCCCGACATCGGCGTGGCATATGCCGCCTGCAAGTCGCGCGTCAGGACCTTGAGGTCGAGCGGCAGGGTATCGAAGATGCCGGCGATATCGTGATACGACGGGATGACGCCGCAATCGAGGCAAATTTCGAGTGTTACTACGCACAGCACGCAATAGACCAGCGAAAGGTTGAGTTTCCACGCCCAGGGCACACGCAGGGCATACGAAGCGGCAAAGAACGCACCGCCCAGCAACACGAGTGCCGCCGTGCCCGAAAAGCGCTGAATTCTATAAGACGAGGACCGTCCCACCAGGACAAAAAAGGGCTCTTCGGGGGTTTGTGTGGGTTAGCCGCCCGGTAAAATTGCCCGC
>ERZ838118.1347-NODE-1347-length-30119-cov-21.043308_pt1 | contig 30119 bp, 18 predicted proteins | sample MGYA00519863_ERZ838118 | MGnify/ENA primary metagenome ERZ838118 (study PRJEB31850, sample SAMEA3708827) | human gut metagenome | biome: human gut; feature: human-associated habitat; material: faeces | place: China | collected 2014 ...
GGGCAACCAACAAAAGACTTTTTTTCATACAATACAGTTTATGACATCAACAAATGATAGTATCTTACCTCTATATCTATTTCAAGTTTTTCTCTACCTGTCCAAGAAGCGAACCGGAGCCATAGCCGGACCATACATCCTGAATTTTTCCATCAGGGGCAATCAATACATAATGAGGGATACCCCGTACCTGATAGTTTAGGGCAAGACCGGTGCGTCCTTTACGAAGTTCGTTCCACTGGTTACCGCCCATTCCTTTCGTCTTGATATACTCTTTCCAACGTGCTTTCGGGTCCTCACTAATACTAATTACAGTCATTTTATCCTTATACAGATCCATCACCTTCTCCATTTCGGGTATCGACTCCACGCAAGGACCACACCCGCTACTCCAGAAATCGAGTAAGATGAATTTTCCTTTGAATTCGGAAATATGACGGAGAGAATCATTCGCATCATACAAGTCTCCATCCACCATCATATCTCCAATCCCTACTGTAGTGGGAGGATAAACATAGGTTGTAATCTCCTGTCCGTCATCTGTTTGTTTATCGGCTTCGGACATTCGGGCATAGAGTTTTTTTACCTCTTCTTTATAAGGCATGATGGTTTCATATTTCATCATGGAAGCAAATAACAATAATCTGTCCATCCACACCGGAGAGACGGGCGCTTCTTCCATGTATTCCATTTCCTTTTTCCAGATTTCCTGCTGCAACGGCATTGACAGTTTCCGGATAGAATCTATTTTGGCCCAGGCCTGGCTTTCAAACTCCCGGTCGCCCGGATGGTCTATGAACATCATCCGTTGCCAGTCATATTCTGCTGCCATGTATTGCATCAGTTCTTTCTGTTGGGCCATCGCGCAAGCCGTAAAGCGGTTTTCTTCCTGCTGTTCCGGCACATCGCTTACTACTTCCCATGTTTTCACCAGTTTGTCCTGCCCCTTGATTTCGATGTATTCTCCCGGTGCGATCCACACTTCCAGCCATGTACCCGGGAAGCCCCGATTATCAGACATAATCAGCATTTTCCGTGTGGTAGAAACCGTGTCGCGGAAAGAGAACTGTCCATTCATAAGCGTATCTCTCCATACACAGTTGAGAATACTTCCGTCTTCCTCATACAGGCCGATCACAATGCTGTCGGGAAGATTGGCCAATTCGCCCTGAATCAAATATTCATTGGCGGCAACTGACGCTTTACGATTAAATGTACAATGACACATCACCATACAAACTATTGCCAATAAGGCCGGAGTGATTATATATTTTCTCATCATATATTTGATTTTATCAGTAAGATACCCGCATCAATGAACGATCGCAGATATCGGAATCCCTTTATAACACTTCCCGGAAAATCTCTCCTACCGTAGGATGCGGGAAAACAATCTTTTTCCATTGCGCTGCCGTCAATCCGAGTTCAATGGCAGTGCCCGCAAGAGTGATAATCTCCGAAGCCGGATTGCCCAATACATGGGCTCCAATCACCCGTTGCTGTTCGTTCAGCAGTACTTTACAGACTCCGTTGACGCCTTCATTCTCCGCCACAAAACGGCCGGAGTAAGCCATCGGAAGTTTGATAACCTGATAAGTGATTCCTTTTGCCAACGCCGATTCCTCCGTTTCACCCACTCCGGCAATCTCCGGATTGGTATAGACTACGCCCGGAATAGCCCGATAACTCATGGCATCTTCCTTTCCCAAGATGGAATGTACGGCAACTTCCGCTTCACGAACAGCCGTATGGGCGAGCAAAGAGAATCCTGTCAGGTCACCACAAACATACACGCCCGGCACAGAAGTCTGCATCTTTTCATTAACTCTGATAGCGCCACGCTCTGTCTTCTCCAAATTCAAGTTTTCGAGCCCGAAACCTTTCGCCACCGGGCGACGGCCGACACTCATCAACAGCTTCTCTGCAATGACACTGCCGTTTCCCTCCGCGTTCTCATAAGAAACAACAGCCCCTTCTTCCGTTTGCGACAAGCCGACCACTTTCGTACTAAGCAGGAATTTAATACCTCGTTTTGTATATTCTGCACGGAGCAAAGCGGAAAGCTCCTTATCCATTCCACCCAGGATTTCGTCCATCATCTCAACCACCGTCACTTGTACTCCCAAACTATTGAAGAACGACGCAAACTCCATACCGATTACCCCGCCACCAACAATAGCCAGAGAAGCCGGCAATTCTTTACTGTCCAAAGCATCCCTGTGCGTCCAGTAGTTCACCGCGTCCACTCCCGGAATAGGGGGAATGAAAGTTTCCGAACCCGTACATAATATCAGATTCTCTCCTTCGTAAGTCTCTTCCCCGCAGCGAACCGTATTTTTATCAATGATCTGCGCTTCTCCTGATACAATTGTAACATTGTTGGCAGTCAGCTTCGCTTTCACTCCCAGCACCAGTTTACGCACTACCTTACTTTTACGCGCTATTATCTTAGGCAAATCGAAAGAGACTTCCGGGATATTGACTGCATACTTTGATGCATGTTTTGCACTGTCATAAGTCTTTGCCGAATACAACAATGTTTTCGTAGGAATACAACCTTCATTCAGACAGACGCCACCCAGACTATTCTTTTCGATAAGCAATACGCTCAAACCGCCTTTACCGGCAGTTTCGGCAGCCGTATATCCCGCAGGACCGCCACCAATGATAATTACTTGATATTTCATAGTATATAATCAGTTAATCTTTTCATTATTATCAAAACATGCTACGATTCATCTGCTTGAGAGTCTACAGGGTCTATTGCCTCCGTGGCCTTTATTTTCTTTGCGAACATTCTCTTTTCGAGTAGTTCTGCAAATTCCTGTTCCTTGACAGGCATCACCGAAACAAACTTCCCTTTTCCGTATTCTATCAGGATATAATCCGTCACCGAGAAGCGGCCGAATTTCATGGAATGGTATTTCCTGACTGCGGTAATTTCGGAAAGCGGGATGATCTTCTTGCGGATAAAACGCCCGCGTGAAACTTCCAGATTGCCATCTGTAGTCACTGTATAAACGGTGTGTATTATCTGTTCGATCACTACAATCAGCATCAACATGAACAGCACTGCCGGCAAGATATATTTACACCACAATGCGCCGACAACATTCAGAGTAAGCACCACCAACAGGAAATATTGGTACCAGGCGATGCGCGCATGAAATATTCGATTCATTTTGTCAGATTTTTGCCTGCAAGGTAGCAATTTTATGAATTAGTGACAACGAAAAGTACAACGAAGTAACTTATTTTGTAGCTTTGCGGTGAGAAATAACAAGATTATGGTAAGAAAATTCGATTTCCTCGTTATCGGTTCCGGAATTGCCGGTATGAGTTTTGCGCTGAAAGTGGCGCACAAAGGTAAAGTTGCTCTTATCTGTAAAAGTGGGCTGGAAGAAGCCAATACGTACTTCGCCCAGGGAGGTGTAGCCTCCGTCACCAACCTTCTGGTGGATAATTTCGACAAGCACATTGAAGACACAATGATTGCCGGCGACTGGATCAGTAACCGTGCCGCAGTAGAAAAAGTAGTGCGCGAAGCTCCCGCACAAATTGAAGAACTGATTAAGTGGGGAGTGGACTTTGACAAGAACGAGAAAGGCGAATTTGACTTGCACCGCGAAGGCGGACACTCGGAGTTCCGTATTCTTCACCATAAAGACAATACAGGAGCAGAAATTCAAGACAGCCTGATTAAAGCCGTACAACGCCATCCGAATATCACGGTCATCGAAAACCAGTTTGCCATTGAAATCCTGACACAGCATCACCTGGGAGTGACTGTAACCCGCCAGACACCGGACATCAAATGTTATGGTGCTTATATCCTCGATCCGAAAACGGGAAAAGTAGATACCTATCTTGCTAAAGTGACGCTAATGGCTACCGGTGGAGTAGGAGCCGTTTATAAAACAACCACTAACCCGCTAGTCGCTACCGGAGACGGTATCGCCATGGTTTACCGTGCCAAAGGTACGGTGAAGGATATGGAGTTTGTACAATTCCACCCTACCGCCCTGTATCATCCGGGAGACCGCCCTTCTTTCCTGATAACGGAAGCAATGCGTGGTTACGGAGGTGTACTGCGTACAATGGACGGCAAAGAGTTCATGCAGAAATATGATCCCCGTCTTTCGCTCGCTCCCCGTGACATCGTGGCACGCGCCATCGACAACGAGATGAAGAACCGTGGAGACGACCATGTATATCTGGACGTCACCCACAAAGATCCCGAAGAAACAAAGAAACACTTCCCCAATATCTACGAGAAATGTCTTAGCCTGGGCATCGACATCACGAAAGATTATATCCCGGTAGCCCCGGCCGCCCATTATCTCTGCGGAGGTATCCTTGTCGACCTGGACGGACAATCTTCCATCGAACGTCTTTATGCCGTGGGAGAATGTTCCTGCACAGGATTGCATGGGGGCAACCGCCTGGCTTCCAACTCACTGATAGAAGCAGTCGTATATGCCGACGCTGCCGCCAAACACAGTCTACAAGTGGTCGATCAATATTCTTATAATGAAGATATTCCCGAATGGAATGACGAAGGAACCCGTTCGCCGGAAGAAATGGTGCTCATTACGCAAAGCATGAAAGAAGTGAACCAGATTATGAGTACGTATGTAGGTATTGTCCGCAGCGACCTCCGTCTGAAACGTGCCTGGGACAGACTCGATATTATCTACGAAGAGACTGAAAGCCTGTTCAAACGTAGCGTAGCATCCAGAGAAATCTGCGAATTGCGTAATATGGTGAATGTGGGTTATCTGATTATGCGCCAAGCAATGGAACGTAAGGAAAGCCGCGGATTACATTATACGATAGATTATCCTCACGTGAAGAAATGATTATGAAAACATTGATTCGGACCTTTATTCTTTTCTTCTGCATAACGGGACTAGTTTCCTGCTATGCAGGTATTCCACTGAAAAGCGGAAAATCGGAAAATAACCAGACTTATGAAGTCAGTTATCTGTTCGAGCACGACGGAGTGAAAGTGTACCGTTTTCTCGATCTGGGAAACTATGTGTATTTCACGACCCGGGGAGATGTAACCAGTATCAAGAATGATTCAACAAGAAAAAGGACAATTACTATTTATAAAGACAGTATACCAAACCGATAACGAAAAGAGGCTGTCTAACAAATTTCTTTTTAACGGCTTCACCTCTATCAAACAAACTCTGACAGATTATATACGATAGATTATCCGTACGTGAAGAAATAGGATTTACAGTATTATTTTTATTAAAAAGAAAAAACAAGAGGCTTCCTCAAATTATATTTTTGAGTTTGGCCTCTTATTTTTTTATCTTTATATGTTTCTTTTGCACTCCTCAAAGAAACTATACTATACACTTATGAGAATATAATACACTTCAACACACTGCCTATTCAACTATAAACCAATCATTTAAACTGTAACAGCATATAAATACGAATATCTCTGCCTCTTCTAAAATCATTCCCCAATATCATCCTCTTAAAAACATGTTCTTGAGCATGTGTACACCTCTTTGAGAATATAGTAAACGCTTTCCTGTCTTTCATCTCATACTTTTGTTCACAGAAATAATCACTAATCGAAATATTATGGATATAGCTAAAAGATGTGAGCAGAACCCCCTACTGGCTCCAAAAGATTTAAAAGCGGGAATCAACGGAATGGAAATTACATGTTTGTTAAATCCCGGAGTTTTCAAATATCAAGGCAAAATTTGGTTACTTTTGCGCGTCGCAGAGAGACCTATACAGAAAGAAGGAATTATCAGTTTTCCTATATATAATGAAAAAGGAAAAATAGAAGTGGTTTCGTTTTTAAAGAATGATCCCGATTTGGATGCTTCAGACCCACGCGTTATCGGTTACAAAGGAAAAAATTATCTGACTACGATGTCTTACTTACGATTGGTTTCAAGTACCGACGGTATTCACTTCAAAGATGAACCGGAATTTCCACCTATTTTCGGAAAAGGAGAGCTGGAAGCATTCGGTATTGAAGATTGCCGTGTTGCAACAACCGAAGATGGTTTTTACCTTACTTTCACAGAAGTATCGTCGGTAGCTGTAGGGGTTGGACTGATTCACACCAATGATTGGAAAAACTATACACGGCATGGAATGATATTCCCACCGCATAATAAAGATTGTGCATTGTTCGAACAGAAGATAGGTGACAGGTATTTCGCTCTTCATCGCCCAAGCAGTCCCGAACTTGGCGGCAATTATATATGGTTGGCAGAATCGCCCGACCGCTTGCATTGGGGAAACCACAAATGTGTGGCAACCACTCGTGACGGAATGTGGGATTGCGCACGTGTAGGGGCAGGGGCAGCTCCAATAAAGACAGAAGAAGGCTGGCTGGAGATTTATCATGGAGCCGATTTTAATCACCGTTATTGCTTGGGGGCTTTATTACTCGATTTAAATGACCCGTCGAAAGTCATTGCAAGAAGCGAAGAACCGATCATGGAACCTATCGCCGCTTATGAGCAAACAGGTTTCTTCGGGAATGTAGTTTTCACTAATGGGCATTTGGTGGACGGCGATACGATAACCATGTATTATGGAGCAAGCGATGAAGTGATTTGTAAGGCAGAGCTTTCCATTTCAGAGATATTAAACGTATTAAAACAGACACAAAAGAAGTAATGAATAAACTGAAAAAAGAATATCTGTTCTTTAAGCAACAGGAACCTAACATGAGAACACTGTTGGTTACCAATATGCTTTATGCATTGGTACTACCGATAGTAGAAATCTTTGTGGGAGCCTATATCATGAGGAACACGAGCGATCCGGTGATGGTTGCTTTTTATCAGCTGGCAATGTATATAGGCATCATTACTACCTCTCTTGTTAACGGTTATCTGCTAAAGAAATACAGTGTGAAGACACTTTATTCGGTAGGAATCCTGGTAAGTGGCATTTCCATGTTCGGTATGATGACTATCAAGTCACTTGGCTTCGTCGAACTTGGTCTGGCCGGCTTTTTAATGGGAGCAGCTTCTGGTTTCTTCTGGACCAACCGATACCTGCTGGCTCTCTATAATACCAACGACAACAGCCGTAACTATTTCTTCGGATTAGAGTCTTTCTTCTTTTCTATTACCTCCATCGGTGTTCCTTTAATTATAGGCGCATTTATCAGCCAGATAGATGGAAAAGAAGTTTTCGGATTCCTCTTCAATATCAATACCTCTTACTGTGTAGTTACGATGGCAGCAGTAGTCATTACCGTTATCGCCTGCATGACCCTGTGGAAAGGTAAATTCGAGAACCCTAAAGAAACGAACTTCCTCTATTTCCGCTTCAACATACTTTGGAAAAAGATGCTGTGGCTAGCCGGATTGAAAGGAATGGTTCAAGGTTTTTTAGTAACGGCACCGGCTATATTGGTATTGAAGCTGGTAGGAGATGAAGGAGCGTTAGGATTGATTCAGGGAGTTAGCGGAGCATTGACCGCTGTCCTGGTGTATGTATTAGGACGTATGGCCCGCCCGCAAGACCGTTTGAAAATCTTTGTAGGAGGATTAATCGTATTCTTTGTCGGTACACTATTCAACGGTATTCTCTTCTCTGCTACAGGAGTGATCCTTTTCGTCCTTTGCAAAGTGATATTCCAGCCTTTGTTCGACCTGGCTTACTTCCCCATTATGATGAGAACAATTGATGCAGTTGCAAAGATTGAGAATAGAAACGAATATGCATATATCCTAAGCCATGAGTTCGGCCTTTTCCTTGGAAGAGCTTTCGGTTTACTACTGTTTATCTTCCTTGCTTATTGTGTATCGCAGGATTTTGCATTGAAATATGCGCTGGTGATTGTTGCCGGATTACAATTAGCGGCATATCCTTTAGCTAAGAATATTACTAATCAAACTGATACTATTGAACATGAAAATGACAAGTAAAGGTGTTTTTGTACTTATGACCGTTTGTCTCCTAGCATCTTGCTCGGGCAACGAAAATAACTTTGGTGAAAAGGTAAAGCAGGTTTCCATCCATAGGGTAGACTCTATGCCTGATATGCCTGAAACTTATAAAATGCTGGACTGGAAGCAAAAAGCCCAAAAGTATGACCAGTTTATCTTTGACTGGAATAATAAAAGCGAAGTCGGACCATTAATCTGGTTAGATGATGCCCGTAGAAATATAGACCAGACTACATTTGGCTTATATACTGCCATTAAAGATATTCGTCAGGGAAAGAATGCCAATAACGGAGAGTTCCATGAAAGTCTGAACTCATTGGCAGCTATTCTTGGTGCCGGCCTTGTAGGAATTGACAAGACGAATCAAGACGGATATAACTATGTAAAAATGGTGCAGAATTATTTCAACTCTGATAACGGCTGGAATATAGTCATGAACAATACGACTCCGTCAGTAGCCCTTTTAGGAGGAGGCTATGGCCGCGACTGGTGGTATGATGTATTACCCAATGCCTTATATTATGCTATTTGCGATGTTTTCCCCAATGTAGACGGGGCAGAGAAGATACAAAAAAGTATTGCGGAGCAGTTTGTTAAAGCAGATTCTGTATTGAATGGAAATTACGACTATTCTTATTTTGACTATGCACAAATGAAAGGAATGGTTAATAATATTCCATTGCAACAAGACGCCGCCGGTGGGCATGCTTATGTATTGTTGTGTGCTTATCATAAGTTTGGTGATCCACGTTATCTGCAACATAGTAAAAGTGCCATCGAAGCCCTGCTTGCCCAAAAAGAAAGCCGTTTTTACGAGGCCCTTTTACCACTCGGAGTTTATACGGCAGCCTATTTGAATGCAGTAGAAGGAGCTAACTATGATGTAGCCAAACTTCTTGATTGGGTATTTGACGGATGTAAAAGCCCTACAGGAAGAACCGGTTGGGGAATTATTGTAGGAAAATGGGGTGACTATGATGTAAGTGGTCTGCAAGGAAGTATCACAGACGGCGGAGGATATGCATTCCTTATGAACAGTATCAAACCCGCCTGGCCTTTCATTCCGATGGTGAAATATCAGCCTCAATATGCAAAAGCTATCGGCAAGTGGATGTTGAACAATGCAAGTGCATGTCGTTTGTTCTATCCGGGGGAAATAGATGAAACACATCAATGGGCTCCTGAATTGAAGGACATTACTTATGACAATGTTTCTTATGAAGGTTTACGAAAAACGGATGACTATGGAAAAGCATCATTAAAAGGGGTTAGTCCGGTTGCAATCGGCGATGGTCCCAAATGGATAAAAGGTAATCCGACGGAGAGCATGTTCAGCGTTTACAGTTCTTCTCCTGTTGGTATTTTAGGGGCCATTGTTTGTCAAACGAATGTGGAGGGTATCCTCCGGCTGGATTGTAATGTCACAGACTTCTATACAGAGAAACCTTATCCGGTCTATCTCTATTATAACCCTCATAAAGAGACCAAAACCATTACTTATCAAGCTACTCAACCATGTGATTTGTTTGATATTGTTGCCAAAGAATATATAGCAAAAAATATAAAGACAAATGGTTCCGTTGAGATCCCGGCCAATGACGCAAGAGTAATTGTGGAACTTCCCGCCGGAACAGAATTAGAACTGAAAGATGGTAAGATTATTGCGAATAAACAAAATATCATTTCATATAATTAAATCTAAGTGTATAAACTATGAGTAAGCATTTATTATTCATTCTTATTCTTGCTGTTTGCACAAATGTCTTTGCACAGCAAACCAAGAGTATTTCGGGTGTGGTATACGACAGTAATACCGGAGAGGCTTTAATTGGAGTTTCTGTTCTTGAAGTGGGAACGACCAATGGTACTATCACTGATTTTGACGGTAAATATACATTAAAAGTATCGTCAAATAAAGTTTCATTCTCGTATGTCGGTTTTAAAACTGAAATTGTAAACGTAACAAATAGCGGAACGTACAATGTAAATCTAGTGTCTGATAATAAATTGGATGAGGTTGTAGTTATTGGTTACGGTACTCAAAGAAAGAGTGACCTTACCGGTGCTTTGGCTTCTATAAGTAGTAAGGATATTAAGAACTATGCAGTGTCCAATGCATCCGAACTACTAACAGGTAAGGCAGCCGGCGTATTTGTTGCCGCCAGTTCCGGCCAGCCGGGATCGGATGCAGTGATCCGCGTGAGAGGTTTAGGGACCGTCAATGACAACAACCCATTGTACGTGGTTGATGGACAGTTCATGGATAACATCAGCAGCCTGAATCCATCTGATATTGAACGTATGGAAGTATTAAAAGATGCTTCAGCCTGCGCTATCTATGGTTCGAGAGGTTCTAATGGAGTAATCCTCATTACTACCAAGGGAGGGGTGAAAGGTGAAACGACTGTAACATTGGATGCTTATGTAGGTGTAAAAAACAGTTATAAAGCATTGAACATGATGAACAGCGACCAATACTACAACTTCATCATGAAAGCGTATGAAAATGATGCAAGCTTTCAAAACTCAATGAAGGATAAGTTTACCAATCAGTATCAGAAAGGTTATAATACCAACTGGTGGAATGAAGTAACCCGTACAGCTTTCAACCAGAACTATAATCTAAGCATCCGTAAGGGGACAGATAATTCGAGATCTTCTTTAAGTTTAGGATATGTAGACGATCAGGGTGCAATCATCACTACTGAATTCAAAAGACTTTCACTTAAAGCGAATCTTGAATATGATATTAACAAATTTATCACTGTTGGCGCCAATGTCAATCTGGCAAAGATAAGAAAACGTGACGCAGGAGCAATTCCTTCATTCGATTTCATTCAAAAAGCTGATCCTTTTACCCCTGTTATCAGCCCGTTGGTAGATCCGTCTTCTGAAAATTACGAATATAACAAATATGCGCCTACCGAGTGGTCTTACGACCCTAATCCGGTAGCCATGCTCGAACTTCCTAATAGATACAATGACATATTCAATGTATTTGGTAATGTGTTTGCCCATATCAAATTGTATAAAGGATTGAGCTATCGGGTACAGTATAGTTTCGAAAGATACCATGATACTTTCAAAGACTTCCGTCCTGTCTATTCGTCTACTTTTTCGGAAGATAACTTAGCGAATCAGGAAAGTAAATATAATAAAGAAACTCAATTGAATAATAATAGCGCTGTTACTTCTAATTATCAAGTGGAACAACGTCTTAACTACAACACGACAATAGGCAGGCATAAACTGGATGCAATGGTTGCCATGACTTATGAGAAGAACAGCAGCGAAGGCATTAATGCATTTAAGAGAAAGGCTTTAGGTAACGATGAAATCTATCAGATACTTGATGCACAAACAGCCGGAGATAACACCTCGGGAGGTAAAGAAACATCTTCTATGTTGTCGTACCTGGGACGTATCAACTATGTATATGATGACAGATACCTTGCTACAGTCAATTTCCGTGCCGACGGTTCTTCAAGATTTGCCAAACGTAACCGTTGGGGCTATTTCCCATCAGTTTCATTAGGTTGGAGAGTGAGCAATGAAGAATTCTTTAAGAACCTGAACATTGAAAATACAATTTCCAATTTAAAACTGCGTGTAGGTTGGGGACAGAATGGTAACCAACGAATCGACAGAGACGCACCTCTTACGTTGATTGGTACCAATAATGAAAATCAATGGTACTTTGGAAACGGGTACTCACAAGGTTACGTCCCGACTTATGTGGGAAATGCAGATATTAAATGGGAAACCAGCCAGCAAACCAATGTCGGTTTAGATATGTCTTTCTTTAAAAACAGCCTTGATGTAAGTATGGACTTTTATGTAAAGAAAACAAGTGACATGTTGCTCAATATGCCTATTCCTTCTTTTGGCGCCTTCCCTAACAGCCCCTTCTTCAATGCAGGAGACTTGAAGAATACCGGTTTCGAAATAGTAGTCAACTACCGTAACCAGATAGGAAAAGACTTTAATTACAATGTAGGGCTGAACATGTCTACTTATAAGACAGAGGTAACCAAACTTACATCGGAATATTTGAGTGGAAATACTAGCCGTACGTATGTAGGAGGTCCTATCGGACGTTTCTGGGGGTACAAACAAATAGGAATATTCCAGAATCAGGAAGAGATAGACAATTATGTGGATAAGAATGGTACCAAGATTCAACCTAATGCACAACCGGGTGATTTTAAGTTTGCCAAATTAGGAGAATCAGGCGAATTGAATGATGATGATGACCGTACTTTTATCGGTGATCCTAATCCGGACCTCATTTATGGTTTCAACTTAGGATTCAGTTATAAGAACTTTGATGTAAGTATGGCATTCCAGGGAACTATTGGAAATGACATCTGGAACGTTGCTAAAGGAAGCCTTGCTTCAGCAGGACGCCAGAATGCGTTGGCGGATGCTTACACAAAAGCATGGACAAAAGACGGAGATTTGGATGCTGTATATCCACGCATAACCAACTCTGATTCTAACAATAATATGAGAGGTTCTTCTTTCTATGTGGAGAATGGTTCTTACCTGCGTTTACAGAATATGCAAATAGGCTATACACTGCCTAGTCACATTTGCCAGAAGAGCAAACTGTTTTCAAGTTGTAGATTCTATGTGAGCGGTCAGAATATATTTACTTTAACCGGCTATTCCGGACTTGATCCGGAACTGGGTATCAATAACCCATTGGATATGGGAGTGGATACTACACGTTATCCGTCTTCACGTACATTCACTTTTGGAGTTAATTTGCAATTTTAAATCTAGCTAAAAAGACATTACATTATGAGAAAAATATTATTTATAATATGCTGGGCTCTTGCCGGAGTGGGGTTGTATAGCTGCTCTCTCGACGAACCAAGTTATGGTAAAACCACAAGCGATAATTATTATCAGAAGGAAAGCGATATTGAACAAGCCTTGACTGGAGCTTATCTTCAATTACGTACAACTTGGAATGAATATGCATTAAATCATTATTTTGTAGGTGATTGCAGCACGGATGATGCCCTGAAAGGAGGAGGAAATGACGGTGACCGTGCCGAAGTACGCGACTTGTCCGACTTTACAATCTACACAACCAATGGTGAAGTAGGACGTCGTTGGGAGATTCTGTACAGATTAATCAATCGCTGTAACGATGTGATTTATTATGCTCCTGATGCAATAGGAAACGAAGAACTATTGAAACGTTATGCAAACGAGGCAAAAGCATTGAGAGCATTCGGGTACTATTGTCTGGTCACTACATTCGGAGAAGTGCCTCTAATCACTACGCCGATGCAACCCGCTGAAATACTGCAAATACCCCGTTCCCCATTAGAGAAGGTATATGAATGTATTGTGAGTGATTTAACTGATGCTTCCGCACTTCCTGCAAAAGGAGATTACTCTGAAGATGATGCTTATCGTGTGACACGCGGTTTTGCAAAAACAATGCTTGCTAAAACATACATGTTCAAAGGTGATTTTACCTCTGCCGAAACGGTACTTCATGATATTATTGAAGTGGACAAAGACTATACATTGTTGAGTGATTACGGCATGAACTGGCGCACTGAATATGAAAACAGTTCGGAATCAGTATTTGAGATTGCCAACAAAGTATATGACAAAAACATAGCCACAGGTACCAATGTCCCTCACTTCTTCACAAGCAGACGCATCTCCGGTTATCAAGGATATGGATTTCACGTACCAACCCAAGATCTCCATGATGCCTTTGACGCAGATGACCCACGTATTACTTATGTATTCACACAAACTGGTGATAGATATAAAGGTGATACTGAAGCGCAGGACAATGCTGAATCTCCAAGCGGTTATCATGATTACAAGATGACTGTGCCAGCAGTAGAAAAAACTGGTTTCGACGTCTGGATGATTAGTTACAACATTCGTTTGATCCGTTATTCCGATGTTCTCTTGATGTATGCCGAAGTATTAAACGAAAATGGAAAACCAGGGCTTGCACTTCCTTACCTGAATGATGTAAGAGAAAGAGCCCGAAAAACTAATCCGATAGATCCGAGAAGAGATCAACAGGCGTATATCCCTGCTACAACAACTAATACACTGCCCGACATAACAGAAACCGACCAAGAGCGTCTGAAAGAAATCATCTGGAAGGAACGCCGTTGTGAATTAGCAATGGAAGGATGGAGACGGGATGACCTGATGAGACAAAAACGTTTCGGAACCGTTATGCGTGCTTATGCAACCAAATATAATACATCGAAAGGTGCCAATTTTAGAGACGACAGAGATTATCTGTTTCCGATACCGCAAGGTGAAAGGGATAAGAGCAACAATATTCTTTCCCAAAATCCGGGTTTTTAATATGAATAAAATGAGGGGGCGGATTTTATAATCCGCCCTTTTTTAACAACCAACTGACCATGAAAAAGACATTATTATTTCTCGTAGCAGGTTTTTTCTTTCTCAACAACCTGCCGGCACAAAAGCCGATAGAACAAAAAGAGATCCGATTAGTACAGTATATGCCCAATATACCTTTCCCCTATAAAATGAAAAACTGGAAAGATATAGCCACGAAACAGGACAGACTATTTTACGATTTCAACGCCAAAGGACAGAACTTACCTCTTATCTGGTGGGACGATTCGCAAATAAACTTTCCATTCCGTACTTTCGGACTTCCAAGCTACGTAGATAAAAGACGGTTAGGAGGAAATTCTTATGAATCTCTTCCCACTATGGGTTCACTCATTAGTGCAAGTCTGATAGGAGTAGACAAAAGCAATGATGACGGAAAAGATTATGTATCAATGATACGACAATTCTTCAACAAGAAGAATGGAACCAATCTTATATTGAACGGACTCGACAGGAAAGCCGGAGAAAGTTTCTGGTATGAGATATGGCCGGCAATGGCTTATTCGATGCTGGTAGATTTATATCCTCAAAAAACAGAGATGCAGGAGCCGATGAAGATCACTATCGACAATTGGTATGCTGCTATCCAGGACTTAAGTGAAGGTAGAGAATATCCGGACTTCAACTTCACCGCCTTCAACTTTAAGAACCGTAAAGGGTACCATAATAAAGTATGGCGTGAACCGGATGCAGCCGCAGGACTTGCTTGGTTGCAATACATCTCCTGGATTAAATACGGAGATAAAAAGTATCTGAATGCTACACGTCAATGCATGGCATTCTTGCAAAACCGTCCCGAAAAAGAAGGAACTTTCTACGAGATAATGATGCCCTATGGGGCTTATCTGGCAGTGCGCATGAATGCGGAACTTGGAACTGCCTATGATGAGCTGAAAATGTTAAACTGGTGCTTCGACGGTAATAATTCAGACCGTGACGGATGGGGAGTGATGTGTGAGCGTTGGAACAAATACGACGTACACGGATTGGTAGGACAAAAAAAGGATGAACAATATGCTTTTGCCATGAACACCTTTTCACAAGCTGCCGCACTTGTCCCAATTGTAAAATACAACCCGGCTTATGCTTCCACAATAGGCAAGTGGATGCTGAACCTGGCAAACGCCTGCCGCTTATTTTATGCAGACGAGCACCCCCGCAACCGTCAGTCGAGTTCTATCTGGGAAGGTGATCCTCAACACGTCATTTGCTATGAAGGATTGAGGAAGGATTTGTATCATGGCAATCACTTTGAACCGTTCCAGGGATTATTGTCCGATGAGGGTCCCTATGCTATTGGGGATCAAGTAAAAACCATGTCTTCAGCTACAGATATTTGCTTGTATGGCTCGGCCTGGGTGGGTATGCTAGCCTCTATTGTAGATACTACTAATGTGGAATGTATTCTTCAATTGGATTGTAATGCCACAGACTTTTATTCCACCAGAAAATATCCTACTTATCTTTTATTCAATCCTTATTTTGAAGCCAAAGAGGTAACTTTGAATCAACACTTTACGGAACCGACAGACTTGTACGATCTGGTATCCAAAAAATACATAAAGAAGAATTGTACCGGCGAAACAAGCATTATCCTGAACCCGGACAATGCCGTAACTATTGTTTGTATTCCTGCTTCCGCTAAAAAGACAAAGAAACATGGTAAATTGATTGTTGACGGTGAAATCGTAGATTATCGTTTGTAATTCGGATTGACTATTCCACAATTGTATAAATCCTCCGTTACCGATGAAAATATGCGCGGAATAAAATAAATTCCTTATATTTGCTATTATCCTAACCGTATAAATAACATTCATTTACATGAGAAACATCTTATACGCACAATTATTTTTTATTCTGATTATTGCATTTGTCACTTCCACAAAGTCTTATGCTTTTAATGTGGCAAAACACATATCAAATGTTAACGGACTGACAAATAATTCAGTAAACTGTATTTTGGAAGATGCAGAACATACAATCTGGATTGGGACATGGGATGGACTGAATGCATATAATGGAAGAGAAATTACGACATTCAGATATAGCAAAAACAATCCGAATTCTATAAGTAATAACGTTATCCGCCAGATTATCGAATGTAAGGGCAGTTTATGGATAGCAACAGATAATGGAATCAATCGGTTAGATAAACGAACCCGTCAGATAACAAGGTATTATTTAAGAACAGATAATAAAGTACCCAATCAGGAAAAGTCTTTTATTTTAGGAAAGAGTGCGGCAGGAGATATTATCTGCCTCATAAAGGGGCTGGGGTTCTTTGTCTACAATGATTCTGAAGATGAGTTTAATCCGATTAACACAGACTTTGCAAGTCATATAAAGGATTATTCCGTGAGTGATTCCGATCGTATGCTTTTCCTTTTAAATAATGGAAATACCGTGCATCTGACTTACAATCTACTCGTTAACGGAGGAAAACAGAGTGATTTACGCACAGTCGACATACAGACTCCTGTAGATAAGATATTTCTGTCGAAAGACAGATTTATCTTAAACAAAGACAACAAACTTTTCCTTTTAAATCCCGACTTTACAGTTTCCCAATGCATTGAGCTGGATAGTAGCAAACCTGTATCGCAGGTTATTTTAGCAGAGAACAAGATGTACGTCAGCTTTATAGAAGGGGGATGTATTCATTATGATTTAAAAAAGAATACTTTTACCTACCTGAACGAACTATCCAGTCAGTTATCAGTCTTCACTCTTTATTCCAGTAGTCAGAACATATTGTGGATAGGAACGGACGGACAAGGATTAATTCAACTTTATCATTACGACTCTTTATTTGAAACCGTTCACACCAGTCACCCTGTGAGATGTTTTTGTGAAGATGAAGATGGTAATATTCTGATAGGAACAAAAGGAAGCGGAATAAAACTGTTGAATCCTGCAACGAAAGAATTGACAGATTATCTGAATGAGAGTAAAGGATTGATTTCCAATTCTGTCTATGCCTTGAGGAGAAATAAAGCGAATGACATTTTTATCGGAACGGAAGGAACCGGAATCAATATATTGAATGCTGCTACGGGACGGTTGGAAAAGCTAGAGATACCTGACAAATACCCGCCTTTCAAGGCTGTGTACAACATTTATTTTACGAACAATGATTCTCTTTTATGGGTGGGAACATCAGGATATGGTTTAATCAAAATAAATATTTCCAGAGAGCAAGGTCGTTATCACGTTAAAGGATTCAGGCAATATAATTCGTCGGATAAAAATATCTCATTGAATAACGATGTTGTTTATGCCATTACATCCGATCCGGAAGACAATATGTTATGGTTTGGTACACGTGGCGGAGGCTTGAACTGTATCAATATGAAAGATAACAGCATAAAATCATTGGAGGATATGGACAGTCGGATTTTACTGACCAATAATGATGTATTGTGCTTACTGCGTGATGATGCCAATATATGGATAGGAACAAGTTATGGACTGAACGAATTGAAAAAGGAGGAGAATGATTTTCACCTGATACAATATGCCGACGAGAAATTGAATAATAAAACGATTCATGGAATATTAAAAGACCACGAAGGAAAGATATGGATCAGTACCAACCAGGGATTGTCTAGCCTGAATGTAAAAAACAATAAAATAGATAATTATACTTTGAATGACGGATTGCAGAATGATGAATTCTCGGATGGAGCTTTCTTCAAGGATCATCGTGATTTCTTGTACTTTGGAGGAGTAAGCGGGTTTAGTTATTTCAATCCTCGAAATATACATTTGCGCGAGTTTAATCCTCCACTTATATTAAGTAGTTTGAAGATATATAATACGGTACAGGACATTAATGAACGAATCAGAAAAGGAGTATTGAAACTTAGCTATGAAGAAAGATTCATGACTTTCAATTTCATAGCTAAAGACTTTATTAATAATGAAAACTGTGAATATGCTTATCGCTTGAAAAACCACTCGGATGATTGGGTGGGGATGGGTAATAACCCGAATATTATCTTTACCCAACTTCCTCCGGGTGAGTACCAGCTTGAAGTGAAGAGCACGAATGGCGACAAAGTATGGGGAAATAACATTTATCGCTTAACTATAAAAGTAGGTTATCCGTGGTGGCTTAGTGTTCCTGCATTGATTATCTATGCCATATTGTGCATTATTATCTTCTATATCACAAAGTCTGTTATCAAAAACCGCATACGGTTAAGCCGCCAGGTTCTTATAGCCCAAGTAGAGAAACGGCATGAACAGAAGATTTATGAATCCCGGCTCAATTTCTTCACTAATGTGGCACATGAATTCTTTACCCCCCTAACTTTGATTTATACACCTGCACAGCACTTGTTGGAACAGAACGGGTTAGATGGTAGTACAAAGAAATATCTCCAAATAATAAAGAATAATGCCGAAAGGATGCAGAAGCTGATTAGTGAGTTGATGGAGTTTCGTAAAACCAAATCGAGCAATATGGATTTGCATCCTGAAAATGTGGACGTAAAATCATTGATGGAATATGCTTCCAACAATTATGTGGATATCCTGAAAGAGAATAAAATAGACTTCAAGGTAGAGACCCATGATACGTCAGAGATCTATTCCGACCGCAATGCTTTGGAAAAAATTATATTCAATTTACTGTCGAATGCGTTCAAATATACTCCTCGTTATGGATATATTCATGTTGAAATATCACAAAATGAACCTGATAAAACCTTATACTTGCTCGTAAGAAATTCCGGCAAGGGGTTAACCGAGCAACAGATGGCAGAGATATTTGATAAGTATAAGATATTTGATACTCCCAAATTGGGTAACTCTGTAAGCAATGGCATAGGTTTAAATCTAACAAAGAGTCTGGTTGAATTATTAGGCGGGCAGATAAGTGTAAATAGTGAACTGGGAAAAAGTGTTGAATTTTCAGTCGTGATTCCTTCTCTACCATCCGATCATTCACTTGTTGTAACGGATGAAAAAGATTTGTTGCAGAAAGAAAAGAACGGGCAGGATCACTTATCCCCTCGCAAAGATACTGTCATACTGATAGTGGAAGATGAAAAGAATATCAGAGACCTGCTGAAAGATGTCCTCTTTGATTATGTGATACACGAAGCAAAAGACGGCGTGGAGGCTTTGAAAGAGATAGAACATAATCATCCTGATATAATTATAAGTGATATTGTCATGCCCAATATGGACGGCTTGAGCTTGATTAATAAATTGAAATCCGATTTGAAAACAAGTTATATTCCAATCATAGGAATATCGGCAAAAGCTTCTGTAGAAGACCAGATTAATGCCTTTAACCATGGTGCGGATGCTTATATCGTCAAACCATTTCACCCGAGGCAGGTTATCTCCACCATAGAGAATCTGCTGTCGAGACAAATGCTTTTAAAGGACTATTTCAATTCCAGCATGTCTTCTGTGAAAGTAAAAGACGGGATTGTTCTTCATCCGGAAGACGAAGAGTTAATACAGAATGTAACAGACTTCATAAAGAATAATATAGATGATGAGTTATTAAGCCCTTCTTCTATTGCCGAATTTGTAGGAGTGAGCAAAGCTACCTTGTATCGAAAGTTCAAAGAAATAATAGATAAGACTCCGAGTGAATTTGTACGAGGCATCAGACTGGAATATGCAGCCAAGTTGTTAAGGACAACCAAGTTGACCGTATCCGAGATTATGTTCAAATGTGGATTCTCTAATAAATCTTATTTCTATCGGGAGTTTTTAAAGCAATACGGTGTATCTCCCAAGGATTACCGGAATCAATAGATAAATCCTGCCAATCTGTCATTCAGATAGCAATTTGTATTTCTCGTTACCAAAAAATGCCGCTTGTAGATTACTGCAAGCGGCATTTTCTTTATCTAAATCATCCGAGATTTATCTATCCATCCGTAGATTAATAGTTTTCCTTCTTCACCTCGAAATAAGCCTGTGGATGCAGACATGCCGGACAAACTTCGGGAGCTTCCTTACCGATTTCAATGTAACCGCAGTTACGGCATTGCCATACCACTTCGCCTTCTTTAGCGAATACAGTCATATTTTCGATATTGTTCAGGAAGGCAAGATATCTTTCTTCGTGACCTTTTTCAGCGATAGAGATATTGCGATACATAGCAGCAATCATCGGGAAACCTTCCTGTTCTGCCACGTCAGCAAAGTGAGGATAATCCAATGACCATTCTTCATGTTCACCAGCTGCGGCAGCGCGAAGATTCTCAAGTGTATTACCAATTACACCAGCCGGATAGCTAGCAGTAATTTCTACCATACCGCCCTCGAGAAACTTAAACATACGTTTCGCATGTTCTTTTTCCTGATCAGCTGTTTCTGTGAAAATGGCAGCAATTTGTTCGTAGCCTTCTTTTTTAGCTGCACTTGCGAAATAAGTGTAACGCATTCTTGCCTGTGATTCTCCTGCAAATGAAGTCAACAGATTTTTCTCTGTTTGAGTTCCTTTAATACTCTTAGCCATAATTCTATTTATATTTTAAATTGGTTGATTACCAAACGTAACTTGTCGTACTATTTATAACGCAAATATAAGAGATTTGTTCATAATAAGCCACCTTTTCTTAATGAATAAAAACTATCGGCTCATCGATGAAATCTATCAACAGGCAAATAGTATGTTCAAAAACATACTTATTTCGATTATTTTATATAATTTTGCAACCTCTACTTTGCAAAAAAAGAACAGAGTACACGTATAACAACATATAAAAATGAAGCTATTTGAATTTAAACCCAAACTGGTTTCTTGTCTAAAGAATTATTCGAAAGAAACGTTTATGGCGGACCTGATGGCCGGCATCATCGTAGGTATCGTAGCGCTTCCACTGGCTATCGCTTTCGGTATCGCTTCGGGAGTTTCGCCCGAAAAAGGTATTATCACCGCTATCATTGCGGGATTCATCATTTCCCTGTTGGGAGGCAGCAAAGTCCAGATCGGCGGTCCTACGGGAGCATTTATCGTCATTATCTATGGCATCATACAACAATACGGCGAGGCCGGACTGATTGTAGCCACGCTAATGGCGGGCGTACTCCTTGTATTATTAGGAGTGTTCAAGCTGGGAGCTGTCATCAAATTCATTCCTTATCCTATCATCGTCGGATTTACCAGCGGTATCGCCGTCACTATTTTCACGACCCAGATTGCCGATATTTTCGGTTTATCTTTCGGAGACGAGAAAGTGCCGGGAGACTTCGTCGGGAAGTGGCTGATTTATTTCCGACACTTCGACACAATCAACTGGTGGAATACCATCGTTAGTATTGTCAGCATTATTATTATCGCCATCACTCCGAAGTTCTCAAAGAAAATTCCCGGCTCGCTGATTGCCATCATCGTAGTCACGGTAGCCGTTTACCTGATGAAAACTTTCGGAGGGATCGACTGCATCCAGACAATCGGCGACCGCTTCACCATCAAATCGGAGTTGCCCGATGCCGTTGTGCCTGCGTTGGATTGGGAAGCTATCAGGGAACTGTTTCCGGTGGCTATCACCATTGCCGTATTGGGAGCTATCGAGTCGCTGCTGTCTGCCACGGTAGCCGACGGTGTGATAGGCGACCGCCACGATTCCAATACAGAACTGATTGCACAGGGAGCTGCCAATATCATAGCTCCTCTGTTCGGAGGTATTCCTGCCACCGGAGCCATCGCCCGTACCATGACGAATATCAACAACGGGGGTAAGACACCGATAGCCGGAATCATTCATGCAGTAGTATTGTTGTTGATTCTGCTCTTCCTGATGCCACTCGCACAATATATCCCGATGGCATGCCTTGCCGGAGTACTGGTCATCGTATCTTACAACATGAGCGGATGGCGTGTATTCAGAGCTTTACTGAAGAATCCGAAATCGGACGTTACCGTACTGCTTATCACGTTCTTCCTGACCGTTATCTTCGACCTGACTGTCGCTATCGAAGTAGGATTGGTGATTGCTTGCGTTCTCTTTATGAAACGTGTCATGGAGACTACCGAAATCTCCGTGATTACCGATGAGATTGACCCGAATAAAGAATCGGATATTGCCGTACACGAAGAAAACCTGATGATTCCCAAAGGCATAGAGGTATACGAAATCAACGGCCCTTATTTCTTCGGTATCGCTACCAAGTTTGAAGAGACAATGACACAGCTGGGAGACCGCCCGAAAGTACGTATCATCCGTATGCGCAAGGTTCCGTTCATCGACTCCACAGGTATTCATAACCTGACTGCTCTCTGCGAAATGTCGCAGAAGGAAAAGACTACCATTATTCTTTCGGGAGTCAACAAGAACGTGCATAATGTACTGGAAAAAGCCGGATTCTACGAGTTGCTGGGAAAAGAGAATATCTGTCCGAATATCAATGTAGCATTGGAAAGAGCAAAGAGCCTGGTAGAATAGCACTGTTTATCAGCTACTTGCAAGCCATATATGCCGTACATATTGGACATATAGATCCAATGTGTACGGCATATATGGCCTACGTGTAGGATCTATATATCCAATACGCTGAATCTATATGCCCAACAAGCGGGGTATATAGATTTATCACGTGGGCTGAACAAAACCCTATTTGAAACTAAAAGTTTCACACCGGGAAACAAAGTCTTTCACACCGGGAAACGGATTGTTTCAAGCAATGAAACACTTTTTGAAACTAATATTCCATAATCCGGTGTATTTATGAGTTCACTTTTTATCAGTGCAAACAAAGATACCCTCTTTCCACTACTTTCACAAACAAATGATTTTAAAAATGTTCTCTGCCCTGATACTCTTCCAACAGGAATTCATAATGAGTACTGCAAGAAGCGATAGATAAGATTTGGAGTTTAAATAAAGGCTTGTTCGTCTCTTTTATTTTCAAGGCTTCTATTGTAGATACATGTGTATCAAAATAGAAACATCACCGGCTAATTACCGGAGCAGGGAAGAGAAGTAGGAGAATCAGTTTTCCCTACCTTTATTAAATCTATTATTAAATCTATGACATAAGTTCCACAAGCTTTTCAAGCGATTGCACATGATACTTCTCAATAACCTCAATGCATTGATGAAGATAATCTTCGGGCACTTCCACCCCATTCCATTTGTACCAACGCTTCACCATTTCAAAACCTGCATGGTGCTTCTTTGCGATATTCCAGATAGTGATGATGTCATCTTGTCCTTTTCTTAATTTTAACCGTTTCAATTCAAGTACTCCCTTGTAGATTTTGATTTCTTCATCATAGATGAGCTGTTTCCTCAACGTCAGTTCATCATCTCCCAGAAAAGTGACATGGGTCATGAGTCGTCGTTCGTCACTGAACTCGGCTACAGCGATGCCATGGTCGGAAACAATGAAATAACCGCCATTGTCCCTGCGAGTATACAAGACATCCGGATTATTATACACAAAGTAATCAAACAGACTTTTCCCTTTGAGGTCTATTTGATAATGGTCAATGTAGCGCTCCTTGTATCGTTGCATGAAGTGTGCCGTGTAATGCATTACTATATTGGAAGACTTGAAACCTGTTATTTGGATATAGCCATTGCTTGAAGTGCCGATAACGGGAGCATAAGCTTGAAATGCCAAAGCATGCATATACGAATTGTATCTCCCCTCTATCGTCCATACATTTCTTCGGGTGGTGGTGATAGTCATACGTTGGGGCGCCATAGGAAATGGACTCATCATCGTTGCTTTCTTACGAACCTTATCTATAAACATGTTCGCTTTGGTTGATATTGCAATGAGGTCCTTATGTGCTTCGGCATATAGTTCCTCCCGGCTCATACTTGTCAGATACATACTTGTTTTTTTACAGGAGACAAAGGTAGCATTTATCTCCAGACCGGACATCATCCGTCGGATTGTTTTTTTTGAAAGTTGGATATACTGAATGTAAACCAGCCCCGGTTCTTCATTTGAGACATCTTGCCAGACCCGCAAGAAAGCACTGTTGGTGATTTTTAAAAGCTTATCGGCTGCAAGCCAATTCACCGTATATTAACCGATTAAACAAACGGGCTGCCACAGAATCACTTCTCCGGCAGCCCTTCTTTCATTAAATTAGAAAACAGAGAGTATGATACAGTTTATTCCTGACCTCCCCCTAAAGCACGGTATAGGTTAATTAAACTTTGTATTTCAGTAAAATGATTGGCCGTCTGCGAGAGTTGCGCACTAAGCAACGACTGCCGGGAAGTAAGCACTTCCAGATAGGTTGTATTACCATGCTCCATCAACAGAGTAGTGCTTCGCAGAGCCGTTTGCAAGGAAGTGATCTGTTTATCCAGCAAGATTCTTTTTCCCTGACTGGTTTGATAGGCAATCAACGCATCATTCACCTCACTACCGGCATTGAGCAACGTTTGCTGAAAGCCGAGCGCCGCTTCTTCCTGTTGCGCACGGGCAATGCGGTATTGCGCCACCACCTGCCCTCTGTTAAAGAGCGGCTGCGTAAGCGAACCTACCGCCGACGCGAGAAACTTGCCCGGATTGATAATCATCGCCCCGGCGGAGTTTGTCCATCCGGCGCTTCCGCCTAAAGTGATGGAAGGATAGAAAGCCGAACGTGCCGCATTGGTGCCATAGAACGCCGCTTCCAACGTCCGCTCTGCCGAACGGACATCCGGACGGGAAGAAAGCATCCGGACAGGAATCCCTATCGAGAAGTCAGCAGGAAACTGCTGCTTTGCCAGCATCCCACGTTCATAGTTGCGTGGCGTCTCGGCCAATAATAAGGCAAGACTGTTCTCCACCTGACTGATCTGCTGCTGCAAATCGAGGACCGAACCCTGCACCTGATAATAGGCAGCCTCCATCTGCGACACAGCCGATTCGTTTGCCAATCCCGCATTCATCAATGCACGGGTAGACGCAACGGTTTCTTTCCATGCCTCTTCCGTCTGACGGGAGATGTCGAGTTGTTCGTCCAGCATCAATAGGGTATAATAGGTATTGGCTATACCTGCTATCAACTGTGTACGGACTGCCTGACGGTAATCTTCGCTTTGAGCATAAAGTGCTTTCGCCTGTTTCTTGGAGTTGCGCATACGCCCGAAAACGTCCAACTCCCAACTGGCAGTAACGGGCAACGAATAAGCCTGCGTAGCCTTCTGCGTATCAAAACTGCTCACTGTCCCCTGCGGAGCAAGAGCAAAAGCGGGCAGAAAAGCAAGTTTGGCGGACATCAGTACGGCCTGTGCTTCTTCCACACGGAGCTGGGCGGACTGATAGTCGGTATTGGTCTGCAATCCCACTTCGATGAGGGATTGCAGATAAGGGTCGGTGAAGAGTTCCCGCCAGTCCATATTACCCAGACCGGCAGTGTCTTCGGTCACCACTTCCCCGCCGTAAAGATCGTCGGGAACGACAGTGGCGGGTTCGTATTTGGTATAGATGCCACAACCGCTCAACGACAGACTGATGGCAACTAATGTGATGATATTCTTCTTCATTCTTTCTTTCATTTATTTACGTTCGCGTTCAACTTCACTCTTTTCTTTCTCTAAAAGCACCTGCACATCTGGTTCCTCTTCCATCGGTTTGCGGATTTTCTCCTGCAAAAACTCAAAGATGATGTAGAAAACCGGAACGACAAAGAGCAATGCCAGTGTCCCGACTGCCATACCGCCCACAACACCCGTACCCAGCGAACTGTTGCCATTGGCACCTGCACCGGAGGAGAACATCAGCGGAAGCATACCGAAGATCATCGTCAACACCGTCATCAGGATAGGACGCAAGCGGACTTGTGCGGCAGAGTAGGCAGACTCCACAATACCCATTCCCTTGCGGCGACGTTCTATGGCGTACTCCGTAATCAGAATGGCTGTCTTAGCCAGCAAACCGATCAACATAATCACACCTGTCTGCAAATAGATATTATTCTCCAACCCGAGTATTTTGGCGAAAAGGAACGACCCCATCAGCCCGAACGGCACGGAGAAGATAACGGCAAACGGTATGAGGAAACTCTCGTAAAGACAGGCCAGAATCAGATAGATAAGGAAGATACAGATGGCGTAAATGAAAACCGTCTGCGCACCGCCGCTACTTGCTTCTTCGCGTGCCATACCGCCATATTCGTATCCGTAACCTGCCGGCAAAGACTGCGCAGCCACTTCTTCAATCACTTTCTGCACCTCGCCGGAGGAGTAACCGTCGGCAGGATTTACATTGGCGGTGATGGTGCTGTAAAGATTGAAACGGTTGGCCGTTTCCGGTCCCAGCACTTGCTTCAGCGTCACGAACTGGCTCACCGGAGCCATCTGCGTACCATTGCGTACAAACATATTATTCAGCGCCTGCTCGTCGAGACGGTATTCAGGCGAAGCCTGCATCATCACACGATATACTTTACCATACTGGTTATAGTTGGATATATACGCGCCACCGCAATAACTGCCCACCGCATCGAGCACCGCACTCGGCGAAATTCCTGCACGCTTACATTTGGCAGCGTCCACTTCCACCGATATCTGCGGGAAGTTGATAGCATACGATGTATACGCCATCGCTACCTCCGGACGCTCGTTCAAAGCACCGAGGAACTGTATAGCCGCTTCATAGAACGTAGCCAGTTCTCCACCCGTCATGTCCTGAAGGTTCAGTTCGAGGGAGTTACCCATACCGTAACCCGGAATCATGGCAGGCTGGAAGCTGAATATCTGTGCTTCCTTTATAGACTGGAATTGTCCGTTGAGGCGGGACACCACAGCATCCGAGCTATGCTCCTTGCCCTTTCGCTCGCTCCAGTCTTTCAGGCGGATAATCATCGTACCGTACGAAGTTCCCTGACCGGATATCAGTCCGTATCCTGCTACGCGGGCATAGTGTTCTATTTCGGGCGTATCTTTCAGGATATTTTCCAGGCGGTCCATCACTTTCGTGGTTTCTTCGAGCGTGCTTCCCGGTGAAATGCTGACATTCACCATAATGACACCCTGGTCTTCCTGCGGCACAAGTCCCGTTTTAGTGGTACTCATCAGGTAAACCAGCAAGGCAACGGCAACAGCCAGTGAAGTCCACACCATCCAGCGATGGCGGATGAAGAACATCACACCTCTCTTATATTTACCCAATACGGCATTGAACGAAGCATTGTAAGCTGCACGTACCCGTCCGTTGATGCTCTTGGCGCTCTTCGTTCCGTCCGACGGACGCATCATGATGGCGCACAAAGCGGGACAGAGCGTCAAAGCCGAAATCATCGAAATACCTACGGCAGTTGCCATCGTGATACCGAATTGCGTATAAAACACGCCCGAAGTACCTCCCATGAAGGTTACAGGAATAAACACAGCCATAAATACACAGGTACAGGAGACAATAGCCATCGTCACGTCGCCCATTGCATCTTTCGTGGCAAGATAGGCAGACTTATATCCGGCATCGAACTTGGATTGCACGGCCTCCACCACCACAATGGCATCATCCACCACCGTACCGATGGCAAGCACCAGCGCAAACAGTGTCAGGATGTTCAGACTGAAGCCCGCAGCTACCAGACAGGCAAACGTACCCACCAACGACACAATGATAGAGATGGAGGGAATCAGCGTACTCTTCAGATCCTGCAAGAAGAAATAGACCACGAGGATGACCAGAATGATGGCGATAATCAGCGTCTCCACCACGTTGTGTATGGAAGCGAAAAGGAAGTCATTGGAACTCATCATCGTGACGAACTCCGTTCCTGCCGGCAGATTCTTCTCCATCCGCTCCATCTGCGCAGTGATTTCTTTGTTGACAGCGGTAGCATTGGAACCGGCTGTCTGGAATATCATATAAAGAACGGCCGGCTGACTGTCCATTTCACTGCGGAAACTATACGTCATCGTACCCAACTCCACCTCTGCCACATCTTGCAGGCGAAGTATGGAACCGTCTTCCCGCGAACGGACAACCGTGTTCCGGAATTCTTCCACGCTTTTGAGGCGTCCGCGATATTTCATTGTAAACTGGAAAACATTCTTCGAACTCTCGCCCAGTGAACCGGTAGGAGCTTCGATGTTCTGCTCACCCAATATGGTGGTAATGTCCGACGGAACCAGTCCGTATTGCGCCATCCGTTCCGGTTTCAGCCAGATACGCATACTGTATGTATCGCCCAGCTCCATCACGTCTCCCACTCCCTCGATACGTTTAATCTGGGGAATGACATTGATGTCCAGATAATTGGCGAGGAACGTCTGATCGTATCGACCGTCCGTGCAGACCAAAGCGCCAATCTGCAAGAAGCTGGTCTGCCGCTTCATCGTGCTGACGCCGACTTTCGTTACTTCAGCCGGAAGCAATCCCTGCGCTTTCGCCACACGGTTTTGCACGTTGACTGCCGCCATATCGGGGTCTGTGCCCTGCTTGAAATAAACTTGTATAATAGCCAAACCTGCATTGGAAGCACTGGAACTGATATACATCATGTCTTCCACACCGTTGATACTCTCCTCCAGTGGCATGATGACACTGTTCATCACTGCCTCGGCATCGGCACCCGTATAACTGGCAGTTACATATACCGTTGGAGGCGCAATGTCAGGATATTGCTCCACCGGCAGCGTGAAGAGCGAAATAAGCCCTATGGCCAGAATCAGGACAGAGATGGAGATAGCCATCACCGGCCGTTTTATAAACACATTTCCTTTCATAATCAATCTCCTTCTTATTTAACTTGCGTGCCTTCGCGCACCAGTCCGGCGCCTTCCGATACGATTTCATCACCTGCTTTCAGTCCGTCCAGCACCACATATTCGCGTCCGTCATTGTTTTCGGCCACTGTTATCAGGGTAGAGACAGCCTTCCCGTCTACTACCTTATATACAATCGTCTTATCCTGCATCTTTACGGTGGCCGTCTGCGGGATGGCGATACAGTCTTTATAAATGCTCGGCACTACCACCGTGCCCGAGGCTCCGCTATGAAGCAACCGCGATTCGTTGGGAAACACCACGCGTGCCACCACAGTACCCGTTTGCCGGTCGATGACGCCACTGATGGATTCGATGACACCTTTCTTGTCATAAACCGAATTATCATTGAGGCGCAATTCCACTTCCGGCATGTTCTTCAAGGCTTCGTCCATGTCACCATACTGGCGGGTGAGGGCAAGCAACTGATTCTCGGTCATGGAGAAATAGACGTACATATCCGAATTGTCGCTGACCGTAGTAAGCGGATAGGGCATATTAGCACTTACCAATGCGCCTGCACGATAAGGCAATGCACCTACGACTCCGTCACTGGGACTTTTCACTTCGGTATAAGAGAGATTGTTGCGGGCACTGATCTCCTGGGCTTCGGCCTGCGACAGTTGAGCTTTGGCGGTGAGATAAGAATTCTCGGCCGTTTTCAGGCTGAATTCCGAAACTACTTTCTGCGCATACAGTTCTTTGTTGCTCTTGTAGGTCAGTTCGGCAGTACCCAGCGCGGCACGTGCTGCTTCCACATTGGCAGTGGCGGTTTTCAGTGCGGCCTTGTAAGGCACTTGGTCGATAATGAAAAGCGATTGCCCGCGGCGTACTTTTTGCCCTTCGGTCACACAGAGTTTCTCAATCGTTCCCGACACCTGCGGATAAATATCAATATCCTGTCGCCCACGTATGCTCGCCGAATAGGAAGAAGAAAATTCCTTATCCACCGCTTCTATCTGCATTACTGCATAAGAAGAAGATTTCACTCCCGCATCCGATGCCTGCTTGCAAGATGCCATCCACACTGTACAACCGACAATCCCTATCAGCCGTATCCATT
>ERZ838118.1357-NODE-1357-length-29977-cov-3.610888_pt1 | contig 29977 bp, 20 predicted proteins | sample MGYA00519863_ERZ838118 | MGnify/ENA primary metagenome ERZ838118 (study PRJEB31850, sample SAMEA3708827) | human gut metagenome | biome: human gut; feature: human-associated habitat; material: faeces | place: China | collected 2014 ...
CGGTCTCCATCTTTTGGGGAAAGGTTATTTGAAATGGGTAGAGATTGTGAAACCTTATATTTCGAAGAAATGAAAAAGATATTCTTAACATCGATTATGTTTTTGTCATTATTCTTCAGTTGTGATATTTTGGAAGAAGAGCCGAAGACAGTATTGCCTCCGGATGGATATTATAATACAAAAACAGGTATTGAGACGCTTGTAAATGCTTGCTATGCAAGATTGCGATCGTTTTCGGCATCTACAACTAATTTGTTACAACTGACTGAACAAGGTACAGATATTTTTGAAGCGGGTGTGGATGGAGATGTGAATTTTGATACTTATAACATCTCTCTTACGGCTGGCCAAATCACAAAAATATGGGAAGAATGCTATATAGGTATTAATGCATGTAATAATGTAACCTATTTTATTAACTCTGTCTCAGATATGTCTGATTCAGATAAAAAGTTACGTGAAGCGGAAGCTCGCTTTTTGAGGGCTTATATGTATTATCATTTAATTATGCAGTTTGGAGATGTGCACTTGTCTCTTGAACCGACGGTTGGTGTACAGACGGAAGCTAATCGAACTGCGGTTGCACAAATATTGGATGAAGCTATTTATCCGGATCTGCGTTATGCGGTGGAGAATTTGCCTACACAACAAACTGATTATGGACGTATTGATGTGTATGGTGCCAAATTTTTTCTCTCTTATGTTTTGTTATCTGATGAAAGGAGCAGCAAAGTCGAGTTTGAAGAAGCTGCTCGATTAGCGTCTAGCGTTATTAATGAGTCACAATATACGTTGCAAGAAACAAGAGATATGGTCTTTAATCAGAATAATGATATGAATAAAGAAATTATCTGGAGTTTACAGTTCTCGGAAGATGAATCGTTAAGGGAAAATGGAAATCAGACACATTTATATTTTGTTCCGAAATATGATGCTAATATTCCGGGAATGACTCGTACTGTGGAATATGGGCGTCCTTATGCTCGTTTTAAACCGACTCAGTTCATGTCGGACTTATACGACTCTTCTATTGATTCCCGCTATCAGGCTTATTGGCGTGATACATGGTATGCTACAACTGCGACTGATAAACTATCTGTGGGAGATACAGCTTTTTATCTTCCGAAAGATGCTTGGAGCAAAGCTCAAATCGATTCGAAAAACTATAAAGTTTTTAATCCGGAATTTAGTGAGAGTTTAGGAAATGATTATAGTACGGTAAGTAATCGTGTGTTTTTACATTTGAAGAAATTTGATGATGTAAAACGAGCTACCATGAATGAAGAAAAAGGCACTAGGGATTGGGTTTGTTTTAGAGTTGCCGAAGCTTATCTTTTGGCTGGTGAAGCCTATTATAGAGCTGGTGATGTGGATAATGCTTTGAAATATATCAATATGTTGCGTAGAAATTGTGCAATCAAAGGAAAAGAAAAAGAAATGGAAATTTCAGCATCCGACTTATCAGTTGATTTTATTTTGGATGAACGTGCCCGTGAGCTTTGTGGAGAGGGGAAACGCTGGTATGATTTGAAACGATTAGGCAAACTGATCGAAAGGACTGATTTGCATAATAAAAAAGCACATGGTAATATGAAATCATTCCATGAATTGCGCCCTATACCTCAGAGTCAGATTGATAGATGTACGAATGTATATCCACAAAATCCCCAATGGTGAGAAATAAAATGAAAGATATTATTAGACTTGTATTGGTGTTTTTCTTTGCGATTTCTATCCCCTGTAAAGGGGAGGATGTGCCGATAAAAGGATGGATCATATTATCCGATAATATGGATAATGCGATTGCGACAATAAAAGCGGCGAAAGGTTATAAAATTAACCATCTTCAACTTTCTCATCAGATTATTCATAATCTGATGGAAGTAAAGAATGAATCAGTACGAAATCTGGTAAGGAACCTCACCCGATTGGCTCATCAGGAGGGAATTGGAGAGGTGCTTGTTTGGGATCATAGTTTTTATGCGCTGGATTATTATCCAGCGCAATTTAAGACGGGTCCTCATGGAACTCTTAATATGGATGATCCGGCTTTTTGGGAGTGGTTTAAGCAGGATTACCGAGGAATGCTTGATTTGATCCCAGAAATAGATGGATTGGTTCTGACTTTCATTGAAACAGGTGCATATGCAGAAAAGCAATACTCGAATTTGTTAAAAACAAATGAAGAAAAATTAGCTGCAGTAGTAGATGCCGTTGCTGATGTTGTCATTAATGAGCGCGGAAAGAAGTTATATATAAGAACTTTTGCCTATTCGAAAGAAGAGTATGCAAATACTGTTGGCTGTATCAATCATATTAAAAATGACAAAGTAATCTTAATGATGAAAGAAACTCCTCATGATTTCTTTTTGACTCATCCGAATGATCCTTTTATTGGTAAAATAAATAAACCAACGATCGTCGAATTTGATACGGGAAATGAATATAATGGTCAGGGAGTTATAGCCAATACGTGGCCTGAATATGTGACAAAACGTTGGACAGATTTTATTAAGCGACCGAATGTAATTGGGTATGTAGCCCGGACAGACCGGTATGGAACGACAAAGTTGGTTGGTTCTGCCAATGAGATATTGTTATATGCTTTAAAGCGCTCAACTGAGAATCCAGAGATTTTGCCTGATCGGATATATGATGAATATATTTCAACCCGATATGGGAAAAAGGCTTTGGAACCGGTAAAGAATGCTTTTAAAAAGACATACGATATTGTTTTGTCTTCCATGTATATTTTAGGGACAAATGCGGCGAAACATTCATCTATGGATTATGATCCTTATAGTAGTAGCTATGATAGGCATGTTTCAGGGCGATGGCTGGAACCACCTGTTGTATTTGTGGAGCATGGAATCAATAAGGAATTTCATTATTGGAAAGACATTATTAATCATATAGCTCCGGCACGATTTAAAACAAAAGATTCTCGCTTGGGATTAGAGGCAAGATATGTGATTGATCAGAATTGGGTTACGCCTGTAGAGCTAATGGATAGTCTTTACCTCAGCTATATTATTACGGAAAAACGGTATGGTGTAAGTTTGGCTAATGAGGCATTAGCTGATATAGAACGGGCTAAAGACCTTTTAAATCCTTCGGATTATGATGATTTATATCGGCTTTTTAAAAGAACGGCTTTGACTGCGCAGCTTTACGAAGCTGTATCCACTGCCTATTTCGGATTTAGGATATATGCCAAAGGGAAATCTTATCGATATGAAAATCTTGAAGAGCAGATTAGGTCTGCTTTGAATCGAATAGATCTCGTTACGGATGAAATGAAAGGTATGCAAGGAGGATATCCTTTAGGACAATGGGACTGGCTGAAGGATGCAGAAACTGCATTATCTTATAAAAATAAGATTCTTACGGGATGGAAAGAGTATAATAATGTCAAATTTACGCAATAGATTTAAATAATGAGGTGTGTTGTGAATTTCTTTGTGACTGTTGGTCTGTTTATGTCTATAGTACAATTAGCAAGTGCACAAAAAAACTATTTTAAAGATTTACCAGAAAATTGTTCTCCTGAGAAAGTTGGAGCTATCCTTAGCCGGAATTTTATTCCATCTAAACACATGTGGTACGGAAAAGGGAAATGGATCCATTATGCAGAAGTTTGTACGTGGTATGGAGCGCTGAGATATGCGGAAATTACCGGTGATAAACAATTAGCTGGGCAATTAAAGGATCGTTTTGACTTACTTGTTACAATGGAAAAATCTCATTTGCCTATAATGGATCATGTAGACTTGAATGTGTTTGGTTGTATCCCGTTAGAATTGTATAAGATAACGAAGGATAAGAAATATTTGGAAATGGGTTTATCCTATGCTGATACACAATGGACTTTGCCGGCTAATGCAACCCCAGAGGAAAAAGCCTGGGCGGATAAAGGACTATCTTGGCAAACTCGTCTTTGGATTGATGATATGTTTATGATTACAATTCTTCAGGCCCAAGCATATCATACAACAGGGAAACGTGAATATATGGATCGTGCAGTGAAAGAAATGGTTGTCTATTTGGATGAATTACAGCGTCCCAACGGATTATTCTATCATGCTCCTGATGTTCCGTATTTTTGGGCAAGAGGGAATGGGTGGATGGCTGTAGGCATGGCAGAATTATTATTGTCTACTCCGGAAGATAATCCGAATCATGCTCGTATTTTAGAGGGATACCGCTTGATGATGAAAAGTTTAAAAGATTATCAGGATAAAAGTGGTATGTGGAATCAGTTGATTGATAAGGCTGACTGTTGGCCTGAAACATCTGGTTCTGCTATGTTTACCTATGCAATGATTATGGGAGTGAAGAAGGGATGGTTAGATGCTGAAGAGTATGGACCTATAGCTAGAAAAGCATGGATTGCTTTAGTCCCTTATATTAATAAGGACGGAGATGTGGAAGAAGTTTGTGTCGGTACTGGAAAGAAGAATGATCTTCAGTATTATTATGACCGTCCTCGGATTATTGGCGACTATCATGGACAGGCTCCGATGCTGTGGTGTACTTATGCATTGTTGTGTAAATAATGATTGTCGGAAAATTATTACAATAGTGATATCTGGACAATATTAGTGATATCTTCCCAATAATTTCCGTACTTTTGTATTCCATTTTAATGCAAAAGTATGAATTATACAATAAAGTCTCCTGATTCACTGAAAGCTTCCGTTAAGCTGCCCGCATCCAAGAGTATCTGTAATCGTGCGTTGATACTTAATGCGTTGAGCTATAGTTCGTATGAGATTCGGAATTTGTCGGATTGCGATGATACGGAGGTGATGGTGAAGGCGTTGAATTCGAATGACCGTGACTTTGATATAAAAGCCGCGGGAACTGCGATGCGGTTCCTGACGGCTTTTTTGTCTAAAGTGGTGGGCGAGTGGACGATTACCGGAACGGAGCGGATGAAGAACCGGCCGATCAAGATACTGGTGGATGCGCTGAATGCGCTGGGAGCACGGGTGGAATATATGGAGAAGGAGGGATATCCTCCTCTCCGCATTTTCGGAAGTGCGTTGCAGGGAGGCGAGATTTCGCTTGCCGGTGGGGTCAGTTCACAGTATATTTCGGCGTTGCTGATGATTGCCCCCCTGATGGAGAACGGGCTGACCTTGCATCTTGAAGGGGGTGTCATTTCGAAACCCTATATCAACCTGACGTTACAGCTGATGGAACAATATGGGGTAAAGGCGGAATGGAACGGGCAGACCATTAAGGTAAGACCGCAGGATTATCATCCGATACCCTTTACCGTTGAATCCGACTGGAGTGCTGCTTCCTACTGGTATTCCATGATGGCGTTGTCTAAAAATGCCGAGATCGAATTGCTGGGGCTGTTTAAGAACAGTTTGCAGGGAGATGCCGCCGGAGCCAAATTGTTTGCACAGCTTGGTGTGGGTACGACTTACACGGACCGGGGCGTTGTTTTGAAGCACAACGGGAATAGGACCAAAAAACTGAATTATAACTTCGTAAACGAGCCGGACCTGGCTCAAACCTTTGTCGTGACCTGTGTGTTATTGAATATCCCTTTCCGTTTTACCGGTTTGCAAAGTCTGAAGATAAAAGAAACCGACCGCATCGAAGCGCTTAAGACGGAGCTTCGCAAATTAGGATATCTCCTGACAGACAGCAACAACAGTATTTTGGAATGGAACGGCGAACGTTGTGAACCGCAAGCGCATCCTGTGATCGCGACCTACGAAGATCACCGTATGGCAATGGCATTTGCACCTGCCGCCCTCGTGTTGCCGGAAGGGATCGAGATAGCTGACCCGCAGGTGGTCAGCAAAAGTTATCCGCACTATTGGAGAGACTTGAGAACCGCAGGCTTTATTATAATTGACAATGAACAATTGGCAATTGACAATTAGTTGTCGGTGTCTGGAAGTCCATTGTCAATTGCTCATTGTTAATTGTCAATTATTATGTGGTATATTGTTATAGGTATTATCGTATTGGGTGTTGTTGCTGCCATTGCCGGTTATTTTCGGAACCGGAAATTGCAGAAGATGCTGGAACGTGGGGAGATTTCTGAAATTCCCGAGGCGCAGGAACTTGTCACTGACGAATGTTGCGGACAGCATGAAACCTGTGAACGCGACAGTCTGTTGGCGGCAGTCAGCAAAAAAATCGAGTATTATGACGATGAAGAACTGGACCGTTTTCGGGGAGTCGAGGCCGATGCATACGATGAAGATGCCGTGAACGAGTTCCGTGATGTGCTTTATACGTTGCAGGAGATCGAAGTGGCTGGCTGGTTGCGTAGTCTGCAACTTCGTGCTATTAATTTACCGGATGAGCTGAAGGACGAAGCGTTCCTGATTGTCGGGGAGCGGCGCATACATTAAGTTTCATAACCATGAAACAAAAGTTCCCCTTGCATGGAACAACAGTTTCATAGGCATGGAACAGGAGTTCCCCTATAATGAAACAGAAGTTTCCTGCCGGGAAACCATAAAAAAGGATATAGGAGAATAGAAAATGGATTTACTTCAATATGGTTTTTTCCAGCATGCCCTTTTGGGCAGCCTGCTGACTGCGATCGCTTGTGGTATCGTCGGGACATATATCGTGTCACGGCGGCTTGTCTTTATCAGCGGAGGTATCACTCATGCTTCTTTCGGTGGATTGGGGTTGGGGTTCTATCTCGGGATGAATCCGATCTTGATGGCAATGTTGTTTTCCGTGCTCTCCGCATTCGGGGTGGAGTGGGCAAGCAAGACGCAGAATGTGCGTGAAGACTCTGCTATTGCCGGGATATGGTCGTTAGGAATGGCATTGGGCGTTATCTTTATTTTCCTGACACCCGGATATGCACCGAATCTATCCGCCTACCTTTTTGGAAATATTCTGACTGTTTCGACGGGAGATATTATCTGGATAGCCGCTTTGGCGTTGTTGCTGGTTATCCTTTTCTCGCTTTTCCTGCGGGAGATCGTTTATGTGGCCTTCGATAGGGATTTTGCACTGACGCAAGGAGTACCCGTCAAGTGCATAGAATATGTAATGATGTGCTGCATCGCCATGACGATCGTCCTTTCGATCCGTCTGGTCGGGATCATGCTTCTGATGAGTTTGCTGACGTTGCCTCAGATTACCGTAAACCTTTTTACATCAGACTTCAAGAAGATCATTTTCGGAAGTATTGCCATCGGTTTCTTGGGATGTGTGTTCGGGCTCGTCCTTTCTTATCTTCTGAATGTGCCTTCCGGGGCGTTTATTATTCTTGTCCTAGTCCTTTTCTTTTTGATAGTGAAAGCAATAAAAGCGGTTTTAAAGCGTTAAAAGGGGAAATGAAGAAAGGTTTCTACTATATAATCGCATTATTGATTGTCTCTTTGTTTTGGTCTTGCAGTACGAAAAAGAATACCAAGGCAAGCCGCTTCTATCACGCTTTTAATTCCCGCTATAATATCTATTTCAACGGAAAAACATCGTTTGACGAAGCGTTGCTTTCCATGCAGAACGGCTATAAGGAAAGCTATTCCGACATGATACTGATGTACCCGATCAGTGCGCAACCGAAAGACAAGCCCGAAACCGGAGGTCCTTTCGACCGGGCGATCGAGAAAAGCAATAAAGCGATCAAGCTCCACTCCATCAAAGCAAAGCCGCCTAAGAAACCGGGATGGCGCAATGATCCCAAACAACGTGCCTGGCAGGAACAGGAAGAATACAATCCGTTCCTCAAAAAGTGCTGGTTGATGATGGGGCAGGCGCAGTTCTATAATGCTGATTTCTTGCAGGCATCTGCCACTTTCTCTTACATAGCCCGTCATTATGCCCATGATGAAGAAGTGGTGGCCGAAGCCCGTCTTTGGCAGGCCCGCTGCTATTCCGAGATGGAATGGTTCTATGAAGCGGAAGATATCTTAGGAAAACTGAATACGAACGGTATCCCTCGCAAGAACCTGAACCAGTATGCGGCGGTATATGCCGACTACCTGGTGAAGAATAAGCAATATGAAGAAGCGGTCCCTTATTTCAAGACGGCGATCAAGGCAGAGAAGAACCGGCGCCAGCGTACCCGGATGAAGTATTTGTTGGGACAGATTTATGCCGAACAGGATCAGAACGGGCTTGCCTACCAGATGTTCGGACAGGTGATCAAAGCTAATCCTCCTTATGAACTGGAGTTTGCCGCCCGTATCCGCCAGACCGAAGTATTTACTGGCGGCAATTATCAGAAAGTGATCAAGATGTTGCAACGGATGGCGAAAAGCGATAAGAACAAGGACCTGCTCGATCAGGTCTATTATGCGTTGGGCAATGTCTATATGAGCCGTGAAGATACAGTCAATGCCATCAAAAACTACGAGCTGGGTGTGGAGAAAAGCACACAGAACGGTTTGGACAAGGCGATCTGCCAGATCAAACTGGGTGATCTTTATTTCCAGAAGCGCGACTATGTCAAGGCACAACCGAATTTCAGCGGTGCATTGTCCGGCATCCAGAAAGAATATAAAGACTATGAACGGGTATCCAAGCTGTCTGCTATCTTGGACGAGTTGGTCGTGCATGTGGAGGCGGTCCATTTGCAGGATAGTTTGCAAACTCTTGCCAAAATGCCGGAGTCGGAACGGCTTGCCGTGATCGACAAAATCATCGAGCAGGTGAAGAAAGAGGAGGAGGAAGCCAAGGCCCTGGCCGAGAAAGAAGCTTATCTGGCGGAACAGGAGGCAAAAGGGACTGGTATCGACCGTCCAGGAACAGAGACTGGCGGCATCACATTACCGACGACATCCGGAGGTTCCGGTTTCTATTTCTATAACCCGCAGGCAGTATCGCAGGGAAAAGCAGCTTTCCAACGTAAATGGGGACGGCGTGCGCTGGAAGATGACTGGCGTCGACGTAAGAAAGAAATGTCCACTTTCAATGAGAATATGGCAGACGAAACTGAGGATGCTTCCGAAGGAGAGGTGGGCGAACTGGCTACCGATTCGCTCGAAGCCGGACTGGAACCTGCTGCTTCCGATGACCCGAAAACACGTGAGTATTACATTCAGCAGCTTCCGTTGACACCCGAAGATATCCAGGCTTCCAATATTATCATAGAAGATGGTCTCTATAACATGGCTATGATTTATAAGGACAAACTCGAGGATATCCCGTTGGCAACCGAAGCCTTTGAGGAGTTGGAACGCCGTTTCCCGAAGCATAGTCACCTTTTGGAAAGCTACTACCAGGTTTATCTGATGGCTCTTCGTTCCGGAAACCAAGCGCTCGCTGCTGCTTATAAGAATAAGTTGGTTACGACTTTCCCTGAATCGGATTATGCGGTTGCGATTGCCGATCCGAATTACGAATATAATATCCGGATGATGGACAAGGTGCAGGATTCGATCTACCAGGCGACCTATGCAAGTTACCTGGCGGAAGATACGGTCACCGTTCGTCGTAATTATCGCGATGTCAGTGCCAAGTATCCGTTGGCGGATCTGTTGCCTAAGTTCATGTTCCTCGAGGCGCTGACCTATGTGCAGGCTGGGGATGCTGAAGGTTTCAAAAACGCCTTGAAAGCATTGGTTGAGAAATATCCGACGGCTGATGTGACGGAACTGGCGGGTGAAATGCTGAAAGGTGTTCTGCGTGGGCGTATGATGGTTCAAGGTGGTATTAGGGGAATGAGTTGGAACTTGCGTTTCGGTGTGGGGGATGATGGTACGTTGTCGGCAGCCGACTCGGCACGTGTCTTTACGGCTGAATCTAACACGTCTTACCGGATGCTGTTAATGTTCCCGACCGGAACACTCGATCGTAACCAGTTGCTTTTTGCCGTTGCCGCCTATAACTTTGCCAATTTTATGGTGAAGGAGTTCGATTTGAGTTTTGAAGAAGCCGGTCCGATGAGCATGTTGACGATTCATGGCTTCTTTAATTTGGATGAGATCTTGCATTATTATAAGATGATCTACGGAGCGGATGGCTATGCAACTGCATTGGACAAAAATGTGGCTATTCTTCCGATCTCCGACGACAACTATGAAACCTTGATGCGGGGAAAGACGCTTGAGGAATATGTCGAATTCTTCCAGGAAAACTTCGGTGAGGCCGTTCCTGAACTGGCCGCTCGTTGGAAAGCCCGTATGGCTGCCGAACAGATCAAAGAGGAAGAGGCAAAAGCTGAAGAGGTCGAAGCACAGGATTCTGAAAATATTCCGGAAGAAAAGCCGGAACCTGTCAAGAAGACCGTCCGCCCGAAAGAACAACGCCAGCAGCAGGCTGTAGAAGAAGTTGTTGTACCGTCTGCCGTAAAAGATACGGTTCCGGTAGAACTTCCGGCGGTCGATACAATGACTGTCCGTGAAACAGAAACGCTCCTTCCGGCGGATGTAGATACTGTTTCTGTACAGCCGGTTGTAAAAGATACGGTTGTTCCGGCATCGTCCGACACCGTTTCCGCTGTTGTCACTCCTGTCGAACAACCGAAGGAACTCACGTTGAAAGAGATCGAAGAACTCCGCAAGCGCGAAGCCGATGAAGTTGAAGCCCGTAAGGAAGAAGCTCGTAAAGCTTTTGAAGCTCAACAGAAAGCCGAAAAAGAATTGCAGGAAAAGAAGGCAAAAGAAAACGAGGAACTTCTGAAGAAGCAAAAGGTTGAAGAAGAAGCGTTGCTGAAAGCAAAAGCCGAACGAGAAAAACAGCTTGAACGCGACCGCAAGGCCAAGCTGAAACAGGTCGAAGCCGAACGTAAGGCGAAACTCAAAGCCCGTGAAGAACTGCGTAAGCAGAAAGAACGTGAGTATAAGGAACGCCTGAAGCAAAAGGAAAAAGAACGTAAGCAGAAGGAACGCGAATACAAAGAAAAGCTGAAGGCCAAAGAAAAAGCCCGCCGCGAAGCCCAAAAGGCCAAAGAGGCGGCTGCCAAAGCGAAAAGAAAGAGGTAAAAAAACAAGGGCCGTGTCAAATCTTTGCTGACGCGGCCCTTTATAATTAAGGAAAGTTTCTTTTAGAACTTGAAATATCCTTTCGCATTATTGTAACTGATATCTTCGACCATCTTACCGATGAACGGCAGTTCGGATGCAGGCAGTAGACCGTCTTCCACTTCGCGGCCCAGGATGTTACACAGGATGCGGCGGAAGTATTCATGACGCGGATAGGATAGGAAACTGCGTGAATCCGTGAGCATTCCGACGAAGCGGCTCAGCAACCCTAAGTCGGACAATGCGTTCATCTGCTTTTCCATGCCGTGAATCTGATCCAGGAACCACCAGCCGGAGCCATACTGCATCTTGCCCGGAACCGTGCCGTCGTTAAAGCTGTAGATCGTTGTCATCAGCAGTTCGTTATCGCGCGGGTTTAGGTTGTAGAAGATAGACTTTGCCAATACGCCTTCTTCGTCCAAACGGCTCAGGAAGCGAGCTAGCGGAGCTGCGACTTCTGCATCTCCAATTGCATCGTAGCCTGTGTCGGGACCTAATTGCTTAAACATGCGGACGTTGTTGTTGCGGGTTGCACCATAGTGGAACTGTTGTACCCAGTCGCTTTTGGTATCCATAACCGCAAATTCGTACAACATGGCAGAACGAAATTTGTTGATTTCTTCGACTGTCAGTTCTTTCTTCATACGTGCTTTCAGGAATATGGCCTCGATTTCAGCATCCGTATAGGGTTCGGCATAGAATGTAAGTATTCCATGGTCGGACAGGCGGCAGCCTTGTGACGCGAAGAAGTCGTGACGTTTCTGCAAAGCGTCGATCAAGTCTTTGAAGTTGAGGATCGACATGTCGGCAGCTGCTTCCAACTTGGTCAGATATTCGTTATATGTATCGACATTCTCGATTGCCATAGCTTTGTCCGGTCGCCAGGCAGGAAGTACTTTGGTTTTCAGACTGCTTTGGCGGATCTGGGTATGATATTTCAAATCATCGATCGGATCGTCGGTCGTACATACGACTTCCACGTTCATACGTTCCATGATTGCCTGGGCACGGAATTCCGGTGTTTGCAATTTGGCTGTGCATTCGTCGTATATCTCGCGGGCGGTGGACGGATTCAGAACCTTGTCTATGCCGAAGATACGGCTCAGTTCAAGATGGGTCCAGTGATATAGAGGGTTGCGCATGGCATACTGCAGGGTTTCAGCCCATTTTTCAAATTTTTCATACGCTGGTTTATCCCCTGTGATGTATGTTTCAGGTACGCCGTTGGCACGCATCGCACGCCATTTATAATGGTCACCACCCAACCATATTTCCGTCAGGTTGGCAAACTGATAGTTGTCGGCTATCTGTTGCGGGATCAAGTGGCAGTGATAATCAATGATTGGCATTTTGGCTGCGTGTTCGTGATACAGTTTCTGAGCTGTCTCGGACTGGAGCAGGAAATTGGAATCGAGAAAGGATTTCATGATTTATGATTTTAGATTTATGATTTATAGATTTCTGAATTATGATTTATCATCGGCGCATAAATCATAATTCAGAAATCATTTAACGATATTTCTTGATAGTTGCCAGTGCATCGCGGCAAAGTGTGGATATTGCCTCCCAATTGCCGGCTGCAATCATTTCTTTCGGGAACAGCTTGGAACCCATGCCTACGCAAGTCACGCCAGCTTTAAACCAGGCCGACAGATTTTCTTCCGTCGGTTCTACGGCGCCTGTAGCCATGATCATAGACCAAGGCATCGGAGCTTTGATGTTCTTCACGAACGATGGTCCGCCTACGTTTCCGGCAGGGAAAATCTTACACAGGTCACAACCTACTTCTTGGGCGAAACCGATTTCCGAAACGGAACCGCATCCTGGTGTATATGGGACCAAGCGACGGTTACAAACCTTCGCGATTTCCGGGTTGAACAATGGGCCGACAACGAAGTTAGCACCCAATTGCAAGTATAGGGAAGCTGTTCCGGCATCCACGATAGATCCGACGCCTAATACCAGTTCGGGGCATTCTTTTGTAGCGAACTTGATCAGTTCGGCAAATACTTCATGAGCGAAGTCACCGCGATTGGTGAATTCGAATGCACGGACACCACCTTCGTAGCAAGCTTTGACAACCTGCTTTGCGATTTCTACATCTTTATTGTAGTAAACAGGTACCATCCCTGTACTGACGATCGCATCGAGTACCTGCATTTTATTGAATCTTGCCATGATAAGATTTATGATTTCTGAATTATAATTTATGATTGAATTGTCACTTATCTTGAAACTCGTCCGGAAGCATCGCCACTCATCAACTTTTCAACTTCTTCGACTGTCACTTGGTTGAAGTCGCCGTAGATCGTGTGTTTCAAGCAAGATGCAGCGACAGCGAAATCGAGTGCTTTCTGGTCGTCTGTCGTATAAGTCAGCAGACCGTAGATCAAACCTCCCATGAAAGAGTCTCCACCACCTACACGGTCAACGATATGAGTAATGTCGTAACGACGAGACTGGTACAGTTTGCCGTTGGCATAGAGAACGCCGCTCCACGTATTGTGGTTTGCATTGATAGCGCCGCGCAGTGTGATGATCACTTTCTTTGCACGTGGGAATTTAGCCATCAATTGTGTGCAAACGGATTCGAATTCGGCAGCGTTTACTTCGCCGTTTGTGGCTGTTACGTCGAAACCTTCCGGTTTGATGCCGAATACCTTTTCCGCATCCTCTTCGTTACCAAGGATCACGTCACAACCTGCAACCAGTTCCGGCATCACTTCAGAGGCCATTTTGCCATATTTCCACAGATTTTTGCGGTAATTAAGGTCGCATGATACGGGGATACCCATACGGTTTGCCACTTGGATAGCTTCGAGGCAAGCATCTGCCGCACCCTGTGAAATGGCCGGTGTAATGCCTGTCCAGTGGAACCAGGATGCATCTTTGAATACTTCTTCCCAGTTTACCATTCCCGGTTGGATTTCGGAGATAGCCGAGTGAGCGCGGTCATAGACGACTTTACTGGCACGGGCTACCGCACCTGTTTCCAGAAAATAGATACCCAAACGGTCGCCGCCGTAAACGATGTGAGAAGTCCCTACACCGTATTTACGCAGGTCCATTACGCAAGCACGCGCAATGTCGTTTTTAGGTAAACGGGTTACAAACTCGGTTGCAATACCATAGTTTGCCAGTGATACGGCAACATTAGCTTCACCGCCACCAAAGGTAGCATTCAATTTATCACTTTGACAAAAACGGAGATAGTCTGGAGTGGCCAGTCTAAGCATGATTTCTCCAAAGGTTATTACTTTCTTATCCATATCGATGGTTTATAATGTGTTCAGACCACAAAAGTAGAAGTTTATTTTTAAATAAACATGGAGTGTGCGCGAAAACATAATTAATAACTGAAATTATTCCAGAAAACAGATGTATCATTTGTCCTCTTCTGCTCTTCAGCCATCTTTTCGCGAAGACGCTGGATTGTCTTTTCGTATTTCTTTTGTCCGCTGAGATCGTTTCTCTCCCAAGGATCGTTTTTCAGATTGAATAACTGGGTCGTGCGTTTCCCATTCACATGATATTCAATCAACTTCCAGGTTCCATCGGAAATGCCGCGTTGATTATCCATATAGCTGTAATATAGGTAGTCGCGGACAGGCTCTTTCCCATCCAAGGAAGAAAGTAGACTGATACCGTCTACCGATTGGGGTACAGGTAGTTGGAGCATGTCGCAAAGGGTTGGGAATACGTCTATCAAGTAACATAGGTCTGCGGTCTTTTTACCGGTATGTTGTGCGGCAGCTTTGATCATCAAAGGGACGCCGACGCTATGTTCGTATACATTCTGTTTCCCCATCAGGCCGTGTTGTCCGACTGCCAACCCGTTGTCTCCTGCAAATATGATGATTGTGTTTTCATATAACCCGTTATCTTTCAGAGTTTGGATAATGTTGCCTACGCGTTTGTCTACATGGGAGATCATGGCATAGTATTCCCTGATATGTTTTTTGATTTCATCCGGACGGCGGGGAATAGCAGCCAATATTTCGTCACGTATTTCTAATTCTCCGTTATCGAACGGGTGCTTTTCCATAAAATTGGGTGGAAGTTGTATTTGGCTCTGGTCGTAAAGCTGCATGTATTCATCCGGCATGCTCCGAGGGTCATGGGGAGACATATAGGCTACCGACAAGAAGAACGGCTGGTTTTTATCTTTTTGTTGTTGAATATATTCGACGGCTTCATGGGTGAAAATATCTACGGAATGCTTTCCTGAATACATATATTCTCCTATATCATATTCTACCTTGTTCGATTTTGCCTGGTTATGGATGACCGGACGACGTTTTCCGTAATTCATATCTGCATGGTAATCGTACAAGGGAACATTCCAGTGATCCCACATGCCTCCGAAAAAGATGGCTTTCCCTTCTTTAAAGCAACGGTTCAGGGCTTCATAGCTACTGTGCCATTTACCGGTATGGAATGTATTATAGCCGGCTTTCTGAAGGGTTTCACCTATCATCGTGTGCGAATTCGGGATTGTTGCTCCCTGTTTTTCGAGGTTATAAAGATATTTTCCGGTCATTAGCATGGCCCGACTTGGCATACTGACGGCTCCGGATGTACCACCCATGATGTGGGCGTTGGTGAAGACTGTACTTTCTCCTGCCAATTTATCCAGGTTGGGCGTTTGGACTTGTTCTTTTCCTAAAAAGTTCATTCCTGAAGCTCGCATGTCGTCGGCAAGAATCAGAATGATATTGGGCTTTTTATCTGCTGCCAGTGAACTGACAACAGATAAAAAGGAAACTCCGATCAATGATAATGCTTGTTTCATTTCTTCGTGTTTATTGTGTGATTAGATATGTTCCATCTTTTTGCGTTTCGAATGTCACTTGGAAATATTCTTTACCGTTTGACCGGACCGGGGTGGATGTAGCTATGGTTCTACCGTCCGATTTGACCGTGAATGCTTGTCTGGTACGAAGTGTACAGCTTTTCCCTGACAGCGAATGGATATTGGCTTCTGTCAATTTTCCATTCTTCCAGATCATCGTAATCTCGAAGTTGCCCCGTGTCTTCAGGCCGGAAACAGAGCCCTCTGCCCATACATCGGGCAAAGCAGGCAACAGATGGATGTATCCAGCATGGCTTTGCAATAACATTTCAACGACACCTGCCGTATAGCCGAAATTTCCATCGATTTGGAAAGGAGGGTGTGCACACAGTAAGTTTCGGAAGAGCCCTCCTCCTCTATGTGCACTGTTTCCGAATCCGACAGGATTGAACAGGTTGGCGATGATCTTGTAGGCGTGGTTGCCGTCTAACAAGCGTGCCCAGCAGTTTATTTTCCAGCCCATCGACCAGCCGGAAGCCAAGTCGCCTCGCAGTTCGAGTGTTTTGCGGACTGCATTGAACAGTTCCGGTGTTTTGTCCGGTGTGATCTGGTCGCTCGGATGGAAACCGTACAAGTGGGAGAAATGGCGGTGTTGAGGTTCCCATTCCTTGAAGTCATATATCCATTCCTGTAGTTGTCCACGCTTTCCGATTTGATAGGGTAACAGGCGTGCTAATTTATCTTTCAATTCATTGCGAAACGATTCATCCAGATTGAACATTTCCGAAGCGGCGATCGTGCGGGTAAAAGTTTCCCGGATAATGGCCATGTCCATGGTCGGTCCCATACTCATGGCTGCCGTTTGTCCGTCTTCCGTGATGAAGCGGTTTTCCGGAGAGACGCCTACCGGAGTCACCAAATGACCGTTGCCATCGTCTATCAGCCAGTCGGCAAAGAACTCGGCGGCCCCTTTCATCAACGGATAGGCCTCGTTTTTCAGGAATGTTTCATCCTGTGTGAACTGGTAGTGTTCCCATAAGTGGCTACACAACCACCCTTGCACCATCGGCCAGAAAGAAGCTGTCGGCACGTTGTCGTTCGGCAAGGACTCTCGCCAGATGGATGTGTTATGATGGGCCACCCAACCACGGCGGTTATACATATTCCGGGCTGTTTCGGCACCGGAGACAGATAGTTCCCGGATCATTCGGAAAAGAGGTTCCTGGCATTCCGACAGATTGGTGAGTTCGGCCGGCCAGTAGTTCATTTCTGTATTGATATTGATCGTATAGCCGCAGTTCCAGGCTGGAATTGTGTCTTTGTTCCAGATTCCTTGCAAGTTCAAAGGTTGTCCGCCTGGACGTGATCCGCTGATCATCAGGTAACGTCCGAATTGGAACAGGAGAGCTGCCAAGTCGGGATCGGCGTTTCCGGCAAACTGTTCGAGACGTTTGTCGGTCGGCATCGCCTTTTGTTCGGGAGAGGAAAACAGTTCGAAATCGACTCGGTCGAAAAGGGAACGGTAATCTTCCGTATGGCGTTGTTTCAGTGTCTGATAGTCATAGGAAAGGGCTTTTTCCAGAATGCTGGCTGCTTTGGCCGAAGGATCGATACCATCCCGGCTCGGACTTTTGTCGAAACCGTTGAAACTTGTTGCCATACTGAGTATGAAATAGACTTCGTCCGTGTTGTATATATGGATACCGGCGTCGGTAATCTCACATTTCCCGTCTTTAGGGAAGACCGGTTTCAACTGGGCTTCGAAAAACATACCTTTCCCGCCGATCTCGTCGCCGTAAAGCATCCGTTTGTCGAACTTGCGTTTGCCGTTCGCATCGTAGAGTTCAGGGTGTTTGTATTGGTCGCCCCATTGTTCGATTTGCTCGAATGTACGCCGTTCCACATAGCCGGGAGCCTGTCCGTGCAGGATCAGACGGTCGTCAGTCCCTTTTTGCTGGGCTGTCGGATGAGGTGATGTGAAATCGAGCGAGATGTCGATGCCATTCGGTGTATCGCTTTTCAGATGCATGACGATCACATTGTCCAGATGGGAAGCGAATACTTCCCGTTCGTATTTCACTCCGTTTTGTTTATAGACTGTTGTGGCAACCGCATCCGAGATGTTTAATGCCCGTTTGTATCCGGCAGCATCTCCCGGCTTGTTGTTTTGGATATGCAGGTCTCCGAACGGTTGGTAATATTGGTGCAGGCGTCCCAGCCAGTTCTTGCAAACCAGGTCGGAAGCTGTCTTGTATTTTCCGGCTTTCATCAGCCCGACAACTTTGTCGAACATCTCCGGTGTTATTTTCACATCTTTGAAAACGACTGACGGTTCCCCGCTGTATAACGTGTTTTCATTCAGTTGAAGTTGTTCTTTCTCAACTCCTCCGAAAACCATTGCTCCCGCACGGCCGTTCCCGATGGGGAGTGCCTCGTCCCAGTTTTGGGCAGGCTTGTCGTACCACAAGGTGAGTGGTGCTTTTGAGGGTGTTTCCGTGCACGCGGCCAGCAACAAGAATGAGATCAGATAAGAAATAGTGCGCATATACATGGTATTTTTAAGATTATACAAAAAAGTGTCCAGATGCAAAGATATGCAATTCATCCGGACACTTTAAAGATTTAAAATGAATTAATATCCCGGATTTTGTTCGATCGTGGCATATACATTCCGTTCGATTTCCGAGTAGGGGATTGGCCAGAGATTATGATAATCCTCTATACTCATGCCTGTTCTGGGGTTATATCTTCGGTTCCTGTCGGCAAGTTTACCCATACGACATAAAGTCAGCATGCGGAGTTCTTCGCAATACAACTCGCGTAGGCGTTCGTCCAGGATATAGTCGATGTTTACTTCTGCCGGTTGTGCCGGATCGGCATTTGCACGACTACGAACCGTATTGACATCGGCTGCCGCTTTTGCCTGGTCACCCTTGTTGACATACGCTTCCGCTCTCAGTAGGTAGGTTTCGGCAAGGCGGAACAAGTAAACGTCTTTATAGGAGCCGTTCGCACTGTTGATTACCAGATGTTCGCCGAAAGGAGTCATCAAAGGATTACCGTTTGCGTCTTTCTGGTAGAATTCTTCGGGGAAGTTGTTAACACGAGAAATCTTTGTCATCAGCGGATACCACTGGCGGATCGAGTCAAGCTGTTTGTAATAACCGTCTTTTACCAGCCATTGCCCGAAAGCCGGAGATTCCGGATTATCGATACGCACGTCGCGGATGATGTTGTATTCCGAGTTCCGGATGTCGTTTTCCGAACCTTTGGACCAAATATCATTGAAGAAATGGCTGGTCGGCTGGATCCAGCCGATACCACGTCCACATTTGCCATCCGTCACTCCTAAGAACGCTGTTGTATTGACTTCCTCACCTGCCTCATTTTTAGCCGTTATTTTGATATTCTGGTAGTAAGGGATAAAGCTGAATGACGCATTGTAGTCCGTGTTGGAACCCGGATTTAGGTAATCATATTGCAGCACCCATAAACTTTCTTTGTTACCGCTACCCCTGTTTTGGTTGTTCAGCCGGAACAGATCCCAATAGACATCGCCGGCTTCGTTCTGACGTGAACCGAAACGGTTGGTCATAAGTGCCATTTCCGGATGGTCGATTACGGCACTTGCCGCTTGTATCGCTTCGTCATATAAGCCTAAACAGATGTTGACTTCTGCCAACAGGTGTTGTGCGACCTGCTTACTTAGCTTTCCGTCTTTTACCGATTCGATATTAGGAAGCAAAGAAACAGCTTCTTCCAGATCTTGTTTGATTTGCTTATAGACTTCTTCCCGGCTTGCCCGTACATAGTCGCGGCGAGGAGTCGTGATTTCTTCCAGAATCAAAGGGACGCCCCCGAATAGATTGGCTAGCATACGGTAAGCATACCCTCTGAACACCAAAGCTTCTCCTCTGATTACCTTTTTATCTTCGTCATTTACCTGGCTGGCATTTGTTAAACGGTTTAAAATAACGTTGGCATTGGATATGACCGTGTAGGATTCTTTCCAAACCTCTTTAGGTACGGCAAAAGTCGGTACCATCACATTTTTATAATCATTCAACTTTGCCGGCTTATGGTAATCGGTTCCGTTGAAAGCAAAATCGGTTGCATAATAGAAAGCGAAGCGGGTGTCCATTGTCATCTCGCAGACCTGATATCTTACGCGGTTATACAGGTAGTTTAATGATGATTGGAAATGAGCGCTTGTCTCCATGGAATTCTCCGGCGAATAAAAATCCAGAGGTTCTTCTTTCAGAAAGTCGTGCTCGTCGCATGAAGAAAAGGAGGCGAATGCCGCTAAAAGCATAATACCGTATTTGATTGATTTCATATTCATATATAATTAAAATTCAAGATTAAGACCAATAGAATAGCTTCTCATAACCGGATACTTGCTCGTGTTCAGACCGGTTCCTGTTTCAGGATCCCAACCATCCCAGTCGGTGAAAGTAAGGAGGTTCTTTCCTGTTACATACAGTTTCAGCCGGTTGACTTTGAATTTGCTTAGGAAAGAGGCGGGTACATTATAGGATAATGTAACATCCTGCAAACGGATGAAGCTGCGTTGTACATAAGGGGAAAACGTGTATCCGAGTGCTTGAGTATAATAGCCTAACTGACGGTAACGTGCGTCCGGGTTTTCCGGTGTCCAGTAATCGAAGTTGAACAGGTTGTTCTGGTAGATATTATCCGGATTGGCAAGGTCTTTGCCCGGCTGTCCGTAATAATAATTCTTTCCCCCTTGTACGGAATTGATCATGAATTTGAATTCCCAATTTTTGTAGCGGAATGAGTTCTGGATGCTGAAGCGATAAGCAGGATCGGAATAGCCTATTATCTTCCGGTCTTTATCGGCAGTATATTTACCATCGTTGTTAACATCTTCCACTTTATAAGTCCCATATTCGAATCCGTCGGGAATCAGACCATTCTGTTTGTCTGCAATCTGCCACATGCCGATGATGTTGTAATCATAACAAACTCCATACGGATGGTTGATAAATATCTTATCGGAGATCAGGTCGTCTTCCCGTCCGTCACCGTCGGCATCGATTCCCAGAATACTTTTAACCTTGTTGCGGTTACGGGAGAAGTTGAATGTGACATCCCAGGAGAAATCTTTTGTTTCTATAGGGATTCCTGTTACGGTCATTTCAAAACCTTTGTTGCTCATTTTACCGATATTGGACGGGATTTTGTCCAGACCGTTCATTTGCGGAATATTGATATTGAATAACAAGTTGTTCGTTTGCGATGTGTAATATTCAACAGTACCGAAAATACGACTGTTTAAAGCACTGAAATCGGCGGCGATATTGAACGTATTGGTCGTTTCCCATTTCAAATCGGCGTTGGCCAACGATTTGATCCATTGCATTTGTTCGGCGCTTACGCCATCTCCAAACAGGTACCCGGCATTGACAGTCGAGTCGTCCACTTTAACGGAGCCAACTCCGGCTCCCATCTGTGCCATTGTCTGATACCGTCCTACCGTACGGTTACCGTTTTGGCCATAAGAGAGGCGCAGTTTCAGGTTCTCCATCCAGTCCACATTATTTTTGAAGAAGTCTTCTTCGCTGATACGCCATGCCAAAGCAGCGGAGGGAAATACACCGAACTTGTGGTTTTTCCCGAATCCGGAGAACCCATCGCGGCGGACTGTTCCGGTGACGATATATTTGTCGTTGAACGTATAGATGGCACGCAGCATGGTGTACAGGCTGGATTCTGTCCATGCGCCTGATTTAGCTGTTTGCAAGTCTGCCTGCCCTGCGTCCAGTTTGTTGTAGCCCAGAATATCATTAGAGAAGTTGGTTGCTCCTGCCTTTGTCATTTCGTACTGTCTTTTTTCCACTCCATATACGAAAGTGGCATTGATTGCATGCTTTCCGAACTTGTTTTTATACGACAGGATGTTGTCGACTGTCCAGTTATACTCGCTGTTGTTCTCTTTTGAACCGGAACCTGTAAAGTTCGCTCCCCATTTGTTGAAGTTGTAAATCTTGTTTTCGATCAGGTTCTGCGAGAAGTTCATACGGTAATTCAATCCTTTCAGAAATGGGAAATCAATGTCTGCATAGAAGTTTCCGAACAGATTGTAACGCTTGTTGGTGTCATCCTGTTGGATAGTCAGTAACGGATTCAGGGAGTTTTTATACGGTTCGCGAATATAGTCGCCGTTTTCATCGGTTGCCGCAACAATAGGAGGAAGTCCTACAACAGTAGACAGATCGGGTGATTCACCTGAATAATCGCTGACAGTGAAGAATGATTGTACACCTACTTTCAGGAAGCTCGTGATTTTGGTATCCATGTTGATACGGATGTTGTAGCGTTTATATGTATCGTTGATTACCAGGTTCTTCTGATCTGTATAACCCATAGAGAAGAAGTAGCTGCTCAATTCGTTTTTCCCTCTTACACTCAGATTGTGATTTTGGATATAAGGGGTTTTGTTTGTCAGCATATTCCACCAGTCGGTTTCCGTCCCGTTTTCATATCCGTCCAGTGCGTTGCGGTCCATCAAATGCGAAGTCGGGTCCCAATTCGGATTCGGTTGGAGCATATCGTCTCCAATACGGCTTTCTTCGAGGAAGCGGTCTGCGATCTTGCGAAGGAACCCGTCGCGTCCTTCGGGATACATATCTTTGTTGGTCGGTTGCTGGTAAGAGAACGAACCGCTGTATTCGATTGTCGGTTTACTCATCACCTTACCCGTTTTGGAAGTGATCAGGATCACACCGTTGCTGGCTTCCGATCCATAGATGGCGGCGGCGCTTGCATCTTTCAGGATATCGATGGATTCGACATCGTTCATATTGATATCGACCATGTTCCCACGGAAAATGATGCCGTCCAGAACGATCAACGGACTGTTACCGCCACTGATGGACGTACGGCCGCGAATAGACATATCCGGATCTTTACCGGCTTCAGATACCGAGCTTACGTTCAGTCCGGGAACCGTCCCCTGTAATGCCGAACCCAAGCTGATATTCGGTGATTCCTGCAAAGTTCCCAGATCGGCACGGACAACAGACCCGGCCAGGTCGCTTTTCTTGGCCGTCCCATAACCGACGACGACGACTTCGTCCAGCTTCTGTGCGTCTTCCGCCAACTGCACGTTGATGTTCTTCTGGCTATCGACTGTAATCTCTTTGGTCACGTATCCGATATAGGAAAACTGGATCACCGCTCCCTGGGGAACCGAGAGGGTATAATTGCCGTCCATATCTGTGATGATCCCGTTGGTTGTGCCTTTTTCTACCACGTTAGCACCGGCAATAGGGCCTAAATTGTCACTTACCGTACCGGAAATCGTCACTTGCTTCTGTTGCTGTTGAACCGTTTGGGCAGAGATGATGATGTGATTGTTCCGGATGACGAATGTGCATCCGCTCCCTTTCAGGATCAGTGCGAGTGTTTCATTCAAAGATTTATTGTTAACAGAGGCATTGACCTGTTTATTCAGATTAATGACCGACTCATCATAGTCGACCGACATACCTGTTTGTTTCTCTATTTCGGAGAAAGCATCTTTGATTGTGATGTTGTGGGATGGCAGTGTGATCGACTGGCTACTGGCAACTGTCTGTTGCACAAAAAAGAAAAGAAAAAACATTAACGAAACGCGGAATAAACTAATTAGCTTATTCTGTTGTGTTTTCAGGTTTAATTCCATATTTTTGTAAAATTAGATATTTAAGTAAATACTATGCATGATTTTTATCCTGCCGGATAATTAGAATGAATGGTGTTGTTCGATTTCAAGCCGGGGAGATCTGATTGGCGTCATCTTCCCGGTTCTTTTTTTCATATTAGTATCTCCTCTTTTTTAGTTTATGTACACTTTGTCCTCTTTTATTTTGTAGTTCAGTCCTTTTATCATCTCTTTCATGACTTCCAGTACCTGTTTCAGGCCCTCGTCAGGATTAAACTTCATTGTAAAGCTTCTGCCGGCGAACCGTTCCGTCTCGTAATTGATCGTTACATCGAATTTACGTTCGATAGTCTTTACGATCTGGTCGAACGAGGCCGTCTGGAATATCAGATACCCGTCGGTCCATTGCATCACGCGTCCGGCGTCGACAGTATTGAGTGCCAGTGTTTCCAGGCGGTGATTGTAGATGATTTGTTCGTCTGGCGATAAAATCAGGCTTGTGTCTTGCTTCAAACAGGGATAGACTTGGATTTTCCCTTCTTCCAACGTGGCAATCGTAACATCCTGGTCTGAATAAGCGTTTAGATTGAATACGGTGCCGAGTGCTTTGACCGTCATATGGGCGGTTTTGACCAAAAAGGGTTTTGCCGGATCTTTGGCGACTTGGAAGCGGGCTTCCCCGTTGAGGAACAGGAGACGTCTTTTTCCCCTGAAATGTTTTTCATAGACCAGTAAAGAACCGGAGTTCAACCAAACTTTCGTCCCATCGGGTAGTTTTACTTGTTTCTGTTCTCCATTTGCGACGAAACATTCTTTCAATTGAGCTTCTTCCACAACCGGATTTACTTTTGTCAGATAATAATAGGTACCGAAAGCACCAAGCAACGGCAAAAGTAGTATGGCGGCAATTCTCTTGATATACAAGCCAATTGGCTTGTGAAGCATCCGATCAGATGCTTCGATCCGCTTATGTAGTCGGGATAATTCCTGGAAAGTGGATTCGTTTGCCACGGCAGATTTCTCTTCCCATAAAGTAACCATCGCCTTTTCTTTCTCTTTCTGAAAATTCCGGTCAAGCAGCCAGGCATGGAACTTCTTCTGTATTTCCGGGGACAGGTCGTTCCCGAAAAATTTCTCTATTAATATATGTATGTTTCTTTTGCCCATTTTTCGTCTTTATATTATAGCTAACGGATGAGTGGGGAAGCACACACAGCCGGAAGTGCATTTTTTTCAGAAAAAAAGCAGTAAAGTGGAATATGCGATCTTCCGCAATTCGGCAAGGGCTTGTGTCATGTGGTTTTCTACTGTCCGTTTGCTGATATTCAGCCGTTGGGCGATTTCTTCATTGCTCAGGCCGTCTTTCCGGCTCATGATAAAGATGTTCCGGCGTTGAGGCGGCATTTTCTCGACGGCAATGTCAATGAGCAGCGATAGCTCCCTGGCGTAGAGTTCTTCTTCTATCAGATCGTCGTAGGTCGGCCTTCTTTGCTCTTTTTGCTGGTAGTTTTCTTCGATCAGGCTGTGTTCGTAATAATCATAGATCATGTTGCGGGCCATGCGGAAGAGATAGGCCTTAAAAGAATCTACTTTTGAGATCGTTTCCCGGTTGGTCCAGATTTTATAGAAGATATCTTGGGTCATGTCGCTCGCTTCATCCCGGTTCTTTATGAAACCTGTTAAGAAGTGCTTTAGTCTTGGACTGTATTGGATGTAAAGCATATCGAAGGCTTTATGATCCCCCTTTCCAAGTTCTTCCAGATATTTTGACTCAAGGTTGATATCCATTTTTGTATTCTATTGTACGCTCTATCCCTTTATAAATATGAAAAACGAAAGATATGGAAAATAATCTGAAGAGGCAATTTTTTTCAGCAAGAAATATCGAATTGAACAATAGGCTTCATCGAATGAAAGACTGGATAAACGATAATTTGAAGCAAGTGCCTGATAACTCGATGCAAGGAAAAAATGGTTCGTGCAGAATAATAATCCAAAAGTGTCAAATATTTTGACGCTCGCTTGCAAGGTAACGGGGAAGCGGATAACTTTACCGGAAAAAGATTTTATGCAAGCCGGAACTATCCTGATCGTTGATGATAACAAAAGCGTACTGACCTCTCTCGAACTGCTTCTGGAAGATGAGTTCGAAGGGGTGGAGACTGCCTCGAACCCGAACAGTATCCTTTCGGTCCTGGACAGTCGGCCGGTTGATCTTGTCCTGTTGGATATGAATTTCTCTGCCGGAGTCAATACTGGTAATGAAGGGCTTTTCTGGCTCCGTCGCATACGGGAGATCGCACCGGAACTTCCTGTTATCATGCTGACTGCCTACGGGGATGTCGAGTTGGTAGTTAGGGCGTTGAAGGGTGGGGCAGCCGATTTTGTATTGAAGCCCTGGGACAACGATAGCCTGATCGGGAAGATACGTGCCGCCCTGCACGAACGGAAATCCAGTCAGCTAGTGCATCCAGTGGCGAGGCCGAGTGAGCCGGCTATGATTATCGGGCGTTCTCCCGTGATGATGAAACTGATCAAAGTGGTGACAAAAGTAGCTAAGACAGACGCCAATGTCCTGATCACCGGAGAGAACGGTACAGGTAAGGAGATGCTAGCACGTGAGATACACCGCCTTTCGTTCCGCAGCGGCCGAGAGATGGTCAACGTGGATATGGGAGCAGTCAGCGAGTCGCTGTTCGAAAGCGAGTTGTTCGGGCATGAACGGGGCGCTTTTACGGATGCACGCGAGAGCCGTCCGGGGAAGTTCGAGGCGGCACACGGGAGCACGCTGTTTCTCGACGAGATCGGAAACCTGCCGTTAGGATTGCAGGCCAAGCTCCTGGCAGCCTTGCAGAACCGCGAGGTCACCCGCCTTGGAAGCAACCGGAAGATTCCGGTCGACATACGCCTGATTGCCGCCACGAACCGCAACCTGCCGGAGATGGTCGCGCAGTCGCTTTTCCGCGAAGACCTGTTCTACCGCATCAACACGATACAGATCGAGATTCCGCCCCTGCGGAGCCGGCGGGAGGATATCGCCCTGTTTGTCGATTATTTCCTGAAAAAATATACGGACCTTTACAGGCGGACGGGGCTTACCCTGCATCCGCAGGCGTTGGAGAAGCTCGCAAACTATGACTGGCCCGGCAACATCCGGGAATTGCAGCATACGATCGAGAAGGCGGTGATCCTGGCGGAAAAGAATGTGATTCGTGCCTCCGACCTCTTTATCCGTCCGGGAAAGGCACTATCTTTTAGCGAAGTGCCCAATTTGGAAGAGGTGGAGCGGCAGGCGATCTTGGCGGCTATCACCCAGAATGAAGGGAACCTGACGGCTGCGGCGGAGCAGTTGGGCGTGAGCCGGCAGACTTTGTATAATAAGATGAAGCGTTTCAACCTCTGATCCCCCGCCGGTATGTTCAGTGTCCGTCTATACATACGCATTCTTTTGCAAGTGGTCGCCATCGTACTGGTGGCGGGCTTGGGCGTGGCCGGCATCGTTACGGGGCGGGCAGTCATACTGGGTTTCGTGTCCCTCTTTATCGCAGCGTGGCTGATCAGTCTCCTTGTCTATTATCTCAACGCTTCGAACCGGAGGATACAGCTTTTCCTGGATGCCATCGAGGATGACGAATCGATGCTCTATTTCCCCGAAGACATCGGTAGCCGGGAACAGCGTCGCCTGCATGCCGCCTTCAACCGCATACACATGTTGATGACCGAGAACAAACGGAAGGCGTTCGACCGCGAACTGCATCGCAAGGAATATGAATCGTGGGATAAGCTGATGCATGTCCTGACACACGAAATCATGAACTCCATCGCTCCGGTCGTCTCCCTCTCCGGCACGCTCCTTTCTTATTTCCGGACGAAAGACGCGCCGAAAAGCAGCGGGGAGATCACCGACGTCACCATCCGCAAGACGATACGGGGACTGGACACCATCAAAAGCCAGGGGCAAACCCTGATGCATTTCACCGAATCGTACCGGCAGTTCGCTTACCTGAAGCAGCCGGAGCCTAAGCCATTCCCGCTCACGTATCTGCTGCAAAACCTGCAAACCTTGTACTTGCCGGATATGCAACGGCTGCACATCGGTTTCTCCCTCGTGCTGTTCCAGCCGGAGATAACGATCCATGCAGACGAAAAGCTGCTGTCACAAGTCTTGATCAACCTGCTGAAGAATGCTATGCAGGCACTCGAAGGGCAGGCGGACGGAAAGATCCGCATGGAAGTCGGTGCGGAGAAGAATCAATTGCTTATCCGGGTGACGGACAACGGTCCCGGCGTCCCTTCCGATCTGATGGAAGATATCTTCGTCCCCTTCTTCACGACTAAGGCTACGGGAAGCGGCATCGGGTTGAGTCTTTCCCGGCAGATCATACGGATGCATGGCGGCGAATTGTCGGTTGCTTCGCAACCTTACCGGGAAACCTGCTTCACGGTTTCCTTGCCCATAAAGTCTTAAAGATTACCGTCTTCTGATCTCTACCCGCGAAGTGAGCGGATAGCGTAAGCCTTTGGAGGACTTATAATAGACTTCGGCCGCACCGATCTTCAGCTTGGCGCGTATCTTGATCGGGATATGGTTCTCGTCGTCGCCGATCCAGATCTCGGCGGCTTCCTTGCTTTGGGTAAAGGCGTCGTCGTAGATGTCGATATAGAAATGGCGGGTTCTGTACTTCAACGTCTCGCTCCGTTCCACGATCTGCTGCCCGGTATAGCGGAAACTGATGTTGATGCGTTCGCGCCCGATCGCCACCTGGAAGGGAAAGCTCTCGCCGCTCTTCATCTTGTTCCAATCCAGGGAACGCAGATACATCGTTGCCCCCAGCATGTCGAACATATAAGGGTCTTCCGTCACGAGCATCGTGTCGATCTTCGTGCGGGTGGGCGTATAACGGTGGGAATGAGCGAGTATCTTCTTCCGGTCGTAGGAGAAACGGATGTCGTCTATCAGATAATAGTCGTTCTCGTTTACCCGCTTCTCGCTCCGTAGAAGCAGCATGTCGGGGGTGAAATGGCAATCGATCGTATCCCGCATCTTATAGACTTTCTCGATAATGCCGGAGGTACGGAAGATAAGCCGGTAGTGGCAGGATGGCTCGCCCTCGTATTCCGCGTCGCGGATGGAAAGGGTGGCGTGGCCTGCACGGGGCATCAAAAGGCCCCATTTGAAGTACAACTCATACTGCACTTCCTCGCCGGGGCTGAACCTGTGCCGGACCGGGATTTCCTGCGCCTTCGCACACATGGCCGACAGCAACAGCAAAAATGCCAGCCACAGGCGGACGGTGTTAGAACGGCATTCCCATGTTGCCGCCGCTATTATTCCTTGACGATGATTGTTGGCTTTCATCTTTGTAGTTTCTTTTCTTCTTGGTTGCTTCCTTCGGCTTATTTTTCGTTATCTCAAGAGGCTTCTGCTTGGCCAGCGGGGTGGAGTTGACATTCCAGGTCTCTTCGACCTGCCAGTTCTGCATGATCTCGTACATCTTGGGAGAATAATAAACTTCTTCGGGCTGCCGCTTTTCGGCATAATTACCGGTATCCCACACTCCGTTGTCGTTCGTGTCGATTACGATACGGGCATAATACTTATCAGGCTTCAGGTCCATAAAGAGCACTCCGCCGTCTTTTACTTTCGCTTTGCGGACGGGCGCGTCTCCGGTGCTTAGCAATTCGACGAAAGCAGTCGTATCCACACCGTTGATATTGAGATAGAGATGGCCGTATTCGTCTTCCTTCTTGATCTTGAACTCACCGGTAAAGAAGTCGTTCCACTTCCCGTAAAGGCTGTGGATAGCGGCGGAATCCACTTCGATGCGGTATTCTTCGCCATACTTCCACGGACGTCTGATAAAGTAGTTCAGGCTGTTGGTCGAATCGGGGAAGAAGTCGAAATCGACCGTGTTCCAAACGGTATCGACCTTCTGGTCGAGGAAGAACATATCTTTGTTGATATCCAATACCGGTTCGTTGAACGTGACGGATATCGTGTCGAACAAGTCCATCGAACCGGGAGCGTCTACCTGCATGCCTAAGAACACGATCGGATCGGGTTCGTCCTTCTTTTTCTTCTTTTGCTTCTTCCTTTTCCGGCATTTCCTGCTTGAACTGAATATCCGGAATCTCTCTTCGTGTTTCCTGTGAAGTTTCCATCGAATCCTCTTTCTCCACAATCTGAAGATCATCCTCCTGAGATTTTTCTCCTCCCCTGCTCATCTTCCATACGCTGCTGATCGCAGCACCTGCATATACAACCCCCACTCCAATAAACAAAACTGCGGCACATATCATCAGCGCCAGATTGTTCGGCTGCTCCTTGGTCACCTGAGAAATAATCTGAACCCCAAGAAATACCAGATACAATCCCGCCACGATCCGCAATACCATCCATGACTTTTTATTCATCTTCTGCCTCCTTGTAAGCCGGATATTCCGGCTTTCTTTTTCATTCTCTGATTGTAACAAAAAAGAAGCCCTCATTCAAGGACTTCTTTTTCAGTAGCGGAAACTGGATTTGAACCAGCGACACCACGGGTATGAACCGTGTGCTCT
>ERZ838118.1369-NODE-1369-length-29766-cov-3.285988_pt1 | contig 29766 bp, 24 predicted proteins | sample MGYA00519863_ERZ838118 | MGnify/ENA primary metagenome ERZ838118 (study PRJEB31850, sample SAMEA3708827) | human gut metagenome | biome: human gut; feature: human-associated habitat; material: faeces | place: China | collected 2014 ...
TTAACCGATGTGCTAGTATGATTAAAAATAAATCACCAAGCAAAAAAAGAAAGAGGATGCAAATCATGAAACAGAATCAGATTTTCGCAACTGCATACTTTTACTTTTACCGTGTTTTCAGAGATTCAAAGTGAATTTTACTGTTAAGGAAAGACGGTTTGTTTTGATGGTTTTTTCTTATTGAAAGCATAGGAGCTTCGCAGTGAAATTCGCTGCGAAGCTTTTTCTTTTATATGAGAAAAGCGTGCAGCACAAAAAGCTTGTGAAGCAGGAACAAAAGAAAATAGGACAAAAGGATTTTTTAAGGAGGAGAAAATTATGGTAGTAGTATTGAAACCCGACACAAAGGAAGAACAGATTGAAAACCTGAAGGTATGGCTTAGCAGCATGGGCATCAGCACCCATATTTCCCGCGGTGTGAATCATACCATCGTTGGTCTGGTTGGCGATACCTCTGTGGTAGATATGGATCTGGTCAGAGCGCTGGATATCGTTGAAAATGTGCAGCGTATTCAGGAGCCCTTCAAAAATGCAAACCGTAAATTCCATAATGCAGATCAGGTAGTTGATATTGCAGGCGTAAAAATCGGCGGCGGCAATTTCCAGATTATCGCAGGCCCCTGCTCCGTTGAAAGCGAAGCACAGGTTTGTGAAATTGCAGAAAGAGTCAAAGCGGCAGGTGCAGGCCTTCTGCGTGGCGGCGCATTCAAGCCCAGAACCTCCCCCTACGCATTCCAGGGTCTGAAGGGCGATGGTCTGAAGCTGCTGGTAGAAGCAAAGCAGCTGACAGGTCTGCCTATCGTTTCCGAAATCATGAATGCGGTACACATCCCCATGTTTGAAGAATCCGTTGACCTTGTGCAGGTTGGCGCAAGAAATATGCAGAACTTCGAGCTGCTGAAGGAGGTCGGCAAGATGTCCAAGCCTATTCTGCTGAAAAGAGGTCTTGCAAATACGATTGATGAGCTTCTGATGAGCGCAGAATACATCATGGCAAGCGGCAACGAAAACGTAATCCTTTGCGAAAGAGGGATTCGTACCTTTGAAACCAGAACAAGAAATACACTGGATCTGAGTGCCGTTCCTGTTCTGAAAAAGCTGACCCATCTGCCTATCGTGGTTGACCCCAGCCATGCCATGGGCTATGCACATCTCGTAAAGCCCATGGCAATGGCAGCAACCGTAGCGGGCGCAGACGGCTTGATGATTGAGGTGCACAATAACCCTGCAAAGGCGCTGTGCGACGGCCCTCAGTCCCTGACACCGGATCAGTTCGATGATGTTGCAAAGCAGGTATTCCAGCTGAGACCCTTCGCCTGCAAATACGATTACTAATCAAGCGGTAGGAAAAGAAGGTGAATGATATGAAGGTTGGCGTAGTTGGTCTTGGGCTGATTGGCGGCTCCATGGCAAAGGCGGTAAAGAAAAAAACAGAGCATACGGTGCTTGGATGGGATGTCTCCGAAACCATTCGCTACAGTGCATTGCTGATGGAGGCGGTGCATGGCTTTATGGAGGACGGCAACCCCAAGGATTGCGATTTGATTCTGCTGGGGCTGTATCCTCAGCTGACGATAGAGTATATTAAGGCACACGCAAAGGATTTCAAGAAGGGCGCGGTTGTGGTCGATTGCGCCGGTGTAAAAAGAGTGATTTGCGAGCAGGTGCAGGCGGTAGCGGCGGAAAACGGCTTTACCTTCGTGGGGGCGCACCCCATGGCAGGCGTGGAACGCTCCGGCTTTACCTATTCCACAGCAGATATGTTCAATGGCGCAACTTTGGTTGTAACGCCGTATAAGGGAACAGACCTCGGTCTGATGAATGCACTGAGCATGTTTTTCAAAAAGCTGGGCTTCGCAAGATTGAAATTTACCACAACAGAGGAGCATGATGCAATGATTGCATATACCTCTCAGCTGGCACATGTGGTTTCCAGTGCGTATGTCAAGGGTGCATTGTCCGATAATTTCAAGGACTTTTCCGGCGGCAGCTTTCAGGACATGACCCGTGTGGCGCGCTTGAATGAAAATATGTGGACGGAGCTGTTTTTGGATAACGGCGATAACCTTGCCAATGAGATTGACAGCCTGATTGCACGCATGCAGGCATACAGCGATGCCATTAAGGCAAAGGATGCGGATACCCTGTGTGAGCTGCTCAGAGAGGGCAGAGAAAAATGTATCGCCATTGATGAAATCAAGGACTTTGATTAAGGTTGTGAAAATAGTATGAGAAAAGTGATTGTCAGTGCGTCTACGGAATATGCGGTTCTGATTGGACGGGGACTGCTTGCACAGCTTGGGACGGAGGTTGCCAAACGCATCCGCCCCTGCAAGGCGGCAGTTATCACAGATACAACAGTAGAAAAGCTTTATGCGGAGCAGGCGGAGCAATCCTTAGCGGCGGCAGGGTTCACCACCTGCCGCTTTTCCTACCCTGCCGGCGAAGGCTCTAAGCATATCGGCACATTGAGCGATATTTTAGAATTTTTGGCGGAGCAGGAAATCACCCGACAGGATATCATTATTGCGCTGGGCGGCGGTGTTGCAGGTGATATGGCAGGCTTCGCGGCGGCGGTTTATCAGAGAGGAATTCGCTTTGTACAGGTGCCGACTACATTTCTGGCGGCGGTGGATTCCTCTGTCGGCGGCAAAACAGCCATTGACCTCAGGGCAGGCAAGAACATGGCAGGCGCGTTTTATCAGCCGCATCTGGTGCTCTGCGATGTGGACACCTTAGATACTCTGCCCGAAGAAATTTTTGCGGACGGCATTGCCGAAACGCTGAAATACGGCGTAATCGGGGATGCAGGCCTGTTTGCGGAAACGGCATCGGGTGATTTTAAGGAAAAGCTGGAGGAAATTATTGAAACCTGCGTAAAAATGAAACGGGATATTGTCAATGAGGATGAATTCGATACCGGTCTGCGGCAGCTGCTGAATCTGGGGCATACGCTGGGACATTCCATTGAAAAGAACAGCAATTTCACCCTTTCGCATGGGCATGCCGTAGCCATCGGGATGCATCTGATTGCGAAGGCAGCGGAGCGGCGCGGTCTTGCGGAAAAAGGACTTGCGGAAACCATCCGACAGGCACTTCTGCACAACAACCTTCCTACTTCCACTTCCTATACGGCGGAGGAAATTGCGGCAGGTGTATTAAAGGATAAAAAACGCAGAGGCGGCGAAATCAGCTTTATCCTCCCGACGAAAATCGGGCATTGCGAAATCGTGAAAATCCCGACGGAGGAAGTGTTGGATTTAGTCAGAACGGCATTGGCGTAAAGGCGGTATGATATGAATATAAAAATTGAGAAAACTCCATTAAAACAGGGGCAGGTGCGTATCATTTCCTCGAAATCCGATGGGCACCGCTCACTGATTGCGGCGGCATTGGCAGAGGAGGAAAGCGTGCTGTTCGTGGATGGCTGGTCTGAGGATATGGAAGCGACGGCACGCTGTCTGCAAAGCCTTGGCGCGGAAATTGAGCGTGAGCCTTCGGGCATTTATGTGATGCCGATTGCCTGTCCACTCTCCTGTCCACCGGATAGGATTGGACAGGCAAATGGACAGGGTATTGGACAGGTAGATGGACAGCTGTGTATCCTCGACTGCGGCGAAAGCGGCTCCACCCTTCGTTTTCTGCTCCCGATTGCGGGCGCATTGGGAAAGCACTGCCGCTTTGCAGGCAAGGGGAGACTCCCCGAACGCCCGATTGGCGTTTTGCTGGATGAGATGGCAAGGCATGGCTGTAAGGCAGATGGCGACCGCCTTCCTGTTACATTGGAGGGCAGGCTGAGAAGCGGCGTATATACCCTGCCGGGGAATGTCAGCTCCCAGTTTATCACAGGGCTGCTGTTCGCATTGCCCTTGCTGGAGGGCGAAAGCGAAATTCGCCTGACAACAAAAATCGAATCCAAGGGCTATATTGATATGACGCTGAAAACGCTGAAAGCCTTTGGCGTTACGGTAAAGGAAACCGAAAGCGGCTGGAGCATCCCCGGTGGGCAGAAATACCATGGCCCGCGGATGCGCTATGCAGAGGGGGATTGGAGCAATGCGGCGTTCTGGCTCGTTGCAGGCGCGATTGGCGGCAGCATCGGCTGTCAGGGGCTGGATATGGAATCTCCCCAAGGGGATCGGGCGATTGCCGCTCTTTTGGAGGAATTCGGTGCGGAAACAAAGGTTGCGCTGAATCAGATTACGGCAACCCATAAGGAAATGAAGGGCATCCGCATTGATGCGGCCCAGATTCCCGATTTGGTGCCGATTCTTTGCGTAGCGGCGGCTGCGGCAGAGGGCAAAACCGAAATTTACAACGCAGGCAGACTGCGGATGAAGGAAAGCGACCGATTGGCTGTGATGGCGGAATGTATGCAGAAAATCGGCGTGGAGGTGGAGGAAAGACCTGACAGCATCATCATTACAGGCGGCTGCAATCCACCTGAGGGGGAAATCGTGATAGATTCCCATAATGACCACCGTATCGTGATGGCAATGGCGATTGCGGCGGTGAGCCTTGGCGTAGAGCTGACGATTCTGGGTGCAGAGGCGGTCAATAAATCTTATCCGTCCTTCTTTATAGAGCTGGCGAAGCTGGGAGGTGTGACAAATGTCCTCTAGTTTTGGAGAAAAAGTAAAAATTATGATTTTCGGGCAGTCTCATTCCGAAGCAATCGGTGTGGTGATTGACGGCTTGCCTGTGGGGGAGGAAATTGATCTGGAGGCGGTGCGGAAATTCATGGAGCGACGCGCCCCCGGCAGAAATGCCTATTCCACACCCCGTAAGGAGGCAGACCTGCCCCGTGTGGTATCGGGCTTATTTGAAGGGAAAACCTGCGGCGCACCGATTTGTGCCGTGATTGAAAATACAAATACTCGCTCGAAGGATTATGATAAATTGAAGGATTTACCCAGACCGGGGCATGCGGATTTTACGGCCTGGGTGAAATATAAGGGAGCGAATGACCATCGCGGCGGCGGTCATTTCTCCGGCAGGCTGACCGCACCGCTTTGCTTTGCGGGCGCAGTCTGCATGCAGATTCTGGAAAGAAGGGGCATCCATATCGGCGCACACATTCTTTCTATCAAGGGCGTGCAGGATACCCCCTTTGATGCGGTGGCTGTGGATGCAGATACCCTGAAGGCTGTCACGGAAAAGGTCTTCCCTGTGCAGAATGACGCGGCAGGGGAGGAAATGCAGGCAACGATTGCGGCGGCAAAGGAAAATGCCGATTCTGTCGGCGGTGTGATTGAATGTGCGGTGGTCGGTCTGCCTGTCGGCGTGGGCGAGCCTATGTTTGACGGACTGGAAAGCAGACTGGCGGCGGCGATTTATGCCATTCCTGCCGTAAAGGGTGTGGAATTTGGCGAAGGCTTTGGCGTGGCGGCACTGTTTGGTTCGGAAAATAATGACAATTTCACATATCAGGCGGATGGTACGGTTCGGACAACAACGAACCATCACGGCGGCTCTCTGGGCGGCATTTCAAGCGGCATGCCCCTTGTGCTGCGGGCGGCATTTAAGCCGACTCCCTCGATTGGGCAGACGCAGGATACCATCAGCATCAGCAAAGGAGAAAACGATACACTTGCCATTGTAGGCAGACATGATCCCTGTATTGTGCCGCGTGCGGTGCCTTGCGTGGAGGCGGCAGCGGCGGTTGCGCTTCTGGATCTGATTTGCAGGATGGAGCAGTAGGAAAGGTGGGAAAATACAATGGATTTGAATGCAGTGAGAGAACGCATCAATGCGATTGATGACCAGATTGTAGATTTATTCGTGGAGCGCATGAAGGCTTCTGCGGATGTTGCCAGCGCAAAGGCAGAAAAGAATCTGCCCGTTCTGGATTTACGCAGAGAGCAGGCGGTTCTGGAAAAGGTAATGGAGCGTGGCGGCGAGGAATTTGAAATTTATATCAATAAGCTGTATCAGACAATTTTCGATATCAGCAAGAGCTATCAGGCAGGGCTTCTGACAAAGGAAACAGCGCTTTCTGAAGAAATTCTGAAAAACATTGCAGACCCTCACATGGAATTTCCCAGAAAGGCTGTTGTTGCCTGTCAGGGCGTGGAGGGCTCCTATGCGGCAAGAGCCTGTGACAGATTATTTGCACTGCCCAGTAAGATGTATTTCAGCAACTTCGAGAGTGTATTCAATGCGGTGGAATCCGGTCTGTGCAGATATGGCGTGCTGCCGATTGAAAACAGCTCCGCAGGCTCTGTAACCGAGGTATATGACCTGATGGTGCGCCATAAATTCTATATCGTAAAGAGCATTAAGCTGCACATCAGCCATGCGCTGCTGGCAAAGCCCGGCGTGAAGCTGGAGGATGTGAAGGAGGTTGTTTCTCATACACAGGCACTGCAGCAGTGCAGCAATTTCCTGAAGGCGAACCCCAATATCAAGGTGACGATTTTTGAAAACACGGCAACCGCAGCGAAATATGTTGCGGAAAGCGGCAGAACAGACCTTGCGGCGCTTTCCTCCACGGACTGCGCGAAGCTGTATGGACTGCATGTTTTGCAGGATGGCGTGCAGAATAACGAAAACAACTATACCAGATTTATCTGCATTGCAAAGAACATGGAAATTTATGCAGGCTCCAACCGCATCAGCCTGATGCTTTCTCTGGATCACAGACCCGGTTCTCTGCATGAGATGATCGGAAAATTTGCCTGCCGCGGCATCAACCTGTGCAAGCTGGAAAGCCGCCCGATTCCGGGGAAGGATTTCGAGTTCCGTTTCTATTTCGATTTGGACGGCTCTGTTTTCTCTCCTGAGACCATGACGGTGCTGAAGGATATTGAGCAGGCGGCAGAAAGCCTGTCCTTCTTAGGCTGCTATTCCGAGGTGTAAGCGTATGAAAATTTTGGTAATCAACGGCCCGAATATCAATATGCTTGGGATTCGGGAAAAAAATATTTACGGTGCCGAGACCTACGAGGATTTGAAGGCACTTTTGGAGAAAACCTTTGCCGAAAAGGGCGTGGAGGGGGAAATTTACCAATCCAACCATGAGGGGGATTTGGTAGACCGTATCCAGCAGGCATATTTTGACGGCACAGAGGGAATTGTGATTAACCCTGCGGCGTATACGCATACGAGCGTTGCGATTCTGGACGCGCTGAAGGCAGTTCGCCTGCCTGCGGTGGAGGTGCATATTTCCGATGTGAAGGAAAGAGAGGATTTCCGCCAGATTTCCTATGCGGGGAAGGCTTGCGTGAAAACCATCATGGGCAGAGGTCTCAAGGGCTATGTGGATGCCATTGCTTTCCTTGTGGAAAACAAGGCGTAAGCGGAAAAAATACAAAAGAAAAAAAGGAAAGAAGGTGACAGCCAATGATTTCCGAAAAGATGTCTAAGCTGTTGGAGAGAAGCGCTGCCATGAGCAGCATGTATACAGAAAGTGCAAGATTAAAGGAAAAATACGGCGCGGAAAATGTGTATGACTTCGGGATGGGCAATCCCAACCTGCCTGCGCCCGACAGTATTCGGGAAACCAGTATCCGCGTTTTGCAGGAAACCGACCCTTGGTATCTGCATCACTATATGCCGAATAACGGCTTTCCGGAGGCAAGGGAGAAGATTGCCGCAAGCCTGAACCGCCGCTTTGGGGAGCATTTTGACGCGAACAACATCATGATGTGTACCGGTGCGGCAGGGGGCTTGAACTGCCTGCTGAAGGTGCTGATGGACCCCGGACAGGAGATTCTGACCTTTGCGCCCTATTTCGGGGAATATGACAGATATGCGGACAACGTAGGCTGTACGCTGACGACAGTGCCGCCGAATATTCCCACCTTTCAGCCCGACCCTGCGGCGTTGGAGAAATGCGTGACGGAAAAGACGAGAGCCGTTCTGATTGATAACCCCAACAACCCGACGGGTGTGGTGTATAATGAGGAAACGATTCGGGCGATTGCTGCGGTTCTGGCGAAGAAGGAGCAGGAATACGGACATGCGATTTATCTGATTTCGGATGAGCCGTATCGGGAATTGGTGTTTGACGGGGCGAGCGTGCCTTGGATTCCGAATGATTATAAAAACACGATTGTGGCGTATTCCTTCTCGAAATCCCTTTCCCTGCCGGGCGACCGTATCGGCTATCTGGCACTGCGCAGCGAGGTGGAGGATTTTGAGAATATCGTTGCGGCTGTTGCAGTTGCAACACGCATTACAGGCTTTATCAATGCCTCCGGCTTACAGCAGCTGGTTTGTGCCCGGTGCTGCGATGAAACGGTGGATATCGGCTTTTATGATAAAAACAGAAAACGGCTGTATGATGCGCTGACGGCATACGGCTATGAAATGCCGAAGCCGGAGGGGGCGTTCTATCTGTTTGTGAAAACGCCGACGGAAAACGATTTGGAATTTGTGGAGAAAATCAAGGAGCATCGGATTTTGCTGACACCCGGCAGTGGGTTCGGCTGTCCCGGCTATGTGCGGATTGCGTACTGCGTTGCGCCGGAGACCATCGAAGGGGCATTGCCCGGCTTCAAAGCCATGATGGAATATTATAAAAATAAATAGACAAAAAACAGGAGAACTCGAAAACCCATTTTTCGGGTTCTTTTTTTGTGCTTTTCTTTCTTTTGTGGATGCAGGGGAGGGAGGGGAGAATGGAAAAAAATGTATTTTGGTGGGAGGTGGAGGGGAACTCCTTTTTTTCTTGGGGAAAACGCTTGAAGGGAAGCGTTTTTTTAATGAAAAAATCAATAGAAATGGGGCGGAAGGGGTTGTTTTTTTGTGGCGGCTATATTACAATGTGGTTAAAAGTGGCGCAAAGTGGTTTTTTGTGGTGGAAAACTACCGCGAAGGTGTGAAAGTGGCGGAAGGTGGTGACAGCGAAATGTTCTTAGGGCAATATCAGCACTCGATTGATGCAAAGGGGCGTTTAATCGTTCCGGCAAAGTTCAGAGAGGGGCTTGGCGAGCGTTTCGTTGTGACAAAGGGTCTGGATAACTGCCTGTTCGCTTATCCGCAGGAGGAATGGAAGATTTTCGAGGAAAAGCTGAAGCAGCTTCCGCTGACAAACCCCGGTGCGCGTAAATTTGTGCGTTTTTTCTTTGCAGGCGCGGTGGAATGTGAGTTGGATAATCAGGGAAGAATTATGGTGCCGACGCATTTGAGAGAATACGCAGGCTTGAAAAAGGATATTGTTTCCATCGGTGTGAATAACCGCATTGAAATTTGGAATAAGGATAATTGGAGCGAATACAGCGACGAAGAGGATTACATCAGCAACGAGCTTGCTTTTGAGATGGAGAACTTGGGCATTTAACGAATCCTTTTGCAATCTTTGATTGCAAAAGCAAATGCCGCAGGGCGGCATTTGGAATTCTCGAAGAGAATGATTCGTTATGAATAAATTTGCGAAGCGAATTTATGAATAGGCATCGTAACAGGGCGGCATTTGGAATTCTCGAAGCGAATTTATGAATGATTTAAAAAACAGACATTGCATAAACAAAAGGAAAGGCGGCAGGCATGGAATTTCATCATATTTCCGTACTCCTGAACGAGTGCATCGACAATTTGAATATCAGGCCTGACGGCATTTATGTAGACGGCACCATGGGCGGCGGCGGTCATTCCTTAGAGATTGCAAAACGGCTGACAACCGGTCGTTTGATTTGCATTGACCAGGACCCCAACGCGCACGAGGCGGCGGGAAAGCGTCTGGCGGAATATAAGGACAGAATTACCTTTGTCAGAGATAATTTTGGGAATATTAAAAGTATTTTGGACAGCTTGGGAATAGAAAAAATCGACGGGATGCTGCTGGATATCGGGGTTTCCTCGCATCAGCTGGATGAAGCGGAGCGCGGCTTTTCCTATCAGCAGGATGCCCCGTTGGATATGCGGATGAATCCGGACAGGCCCTTCAGTGCGTATGATGTGGTGAACGGCTATGACGAGGACGAACTGGACAGAGTGATTTTCACCTATGGCGAGGAGCGCTGGGCGAGAAGAATCGCGCAGTTTATTGTAAAGGAAAGAGAAGCAAAGCCCATTGAAACAACGGGCGAGCTGGTAGATATTATCAAAAAGGCAGTGCCGAAGGGCGCAAGAAAGGATGGCCCTCATCCGGCAAAGCGCACCTTTCAGGCAATTCGCATTGAGGTAAACGGTGAGCTGGAGGTACTGCAAAGGGCGATTGATGACGTTGCCGCAAGGCTTGCGGTCGGCGGCAGGCTCTGCATTATCACCTTCCATTCCTTAGAGGACAGAATTGTGAAGGAGGCTTTCCGCAAGCAGGAAAATCCCTGTATCTGTCCGCCGCAGTTTCCTGTATGCGTCTGCGGCAAAAAGCCTTTGGGCAGGGTGATTACCAGAAAGCCCATTTTACCGAGCAAGGAAGAATTAGAGGAAAATCCTCGTTCCAGAAGCGCAAAGCTGCGTGTGCTGGAGGGGGTTTCGCAGGATTGATAAATATTGAAAGGACCCGAGAAAGGAGGGGAAAGGATGGCAGCAAGAGACGAGAAGAACAGAAAACGCAGCCAGAGCGGCTCTTATTATACCTACGGCAATGTGGCGTATGAATTGCAGCCCGATTATACCCCTTACCGTGTGCGGGAGGAGGAAGAGGAACGGCGCAGAGAAGCGGCGCGCATTGCCAAGGAGGCGGAAAGAGAAAATAAGGTTTCCTTTGCGAAAATGGTAGGCGTTGTGATTGTGCTGTTTATCGGCTGTATTGCATTTATGGGGATGCACGTTATGGTGGATCAGGCGGAGGTTTCTCTCAGAAGGGAAAAAAGCAAACTGGAGGATCTGAAATCCGCAAATGCGATTCTGGAGGCAGAGCTGACAGAGCAGCTGGATATGGACTACATCAAGCAGGAGGCAACAGAACGGCTTGGCATGAGCGAACCGCAGCCCTATCAGGTGGTTTATATCAATGTACCCAAGCAGAGCTATACGGTGCAGCATGACACAGAGGAAACGACAGCGGAAGCCTCTTTGGTGGACAAGATTTTAGACTTCTTTAAAAAGGATTGATGATAGATGAGAAGAAAGACCGGAGGAATAAAAGCGAATCAAAGGTTTGCTTTTATTCTTTTTGTGTTTATGGTGATATTGACGGTATTATTCGGCAGAGTGCTGTATTGGAAGGTTGTGCATGGCGCGGAATTTGAAGCGGCGGCGAAAAATCAGCAGATTAACCGCTATGACTTAGTCAATGCGGCAAACCGCGGCAGTATTCTGGACAGAAATGAACAGGTGCTTGCCGTTTCGACGGCGGTGTATAACGTGGTATTAGACCCCTTGCAGTTGGCGGAGGAGGACGATGCCAAGAAAACGAAGAAGACCTTTGATACCCTTTGCGAATATTTCCCCGATTTGCACTACGAGGATTTGGAATATCATATTACAAAAAATCAGGAAACGGGCAAAATCAATACGCCGACACACTGGAAATATCTGGTGAAGGGCGTGGAGAGAAGCGTGAAGGAGGAGCTGGAAAAGAAAAAGCTGCTGGGGGTTTATTTCGAGCAGAGCAGTAAGCGCTCTTATCCGCTGAAAACCGTAGCCTGCCATTTGATTGGCTTCAACAACACATGGGGGCTTGAGGGCTATTATAATGATGAAATGACGGGTACGCCCGGGCGTTCCTTTATCCTGTATCAGGGGGCGGACAAGGTAACCTATCAGGATTATGAGGCGCAGGACGGCAATACCATTGTGACAACACTGGATTACAACATTCAGCAGTACGCCGAGCAGGCGGTGAAGGAAACCATGGAAGCATGGCCCTCGGAGAATGTGGCGGCAATCGTGATGAACCCAAATACGGGGGAAATCTACGCGATGGCTTCTGCGGACACCTTTGACCTAAATGACCCCGATGAGCCGACAGAGCTTGCGACGGATGAAGCCTTCAAGGAAACATGGGATGCCATGACGGATCAGGAAAAGAGCGACTACCTGAATACAATCTGGAGAAATTTCTGCGTCAGCGATACCTACGAACCCGGTTCGATTTATAAGCCGCTGGTAGTGGCGGCGGCATTGGAGGAGGGCGTAATCACGAAGAATTCCACCTTCAATTGCAGCGGTAAAATTACGGTGGGGGACAGAGATATCAACTGCCATCTGCACAGCGGACACGGCACGCTTTCTGTTGAGGAAATCATGGCACAGTCCTGTAACCCCGGTGTAATTCAGATTGCACAGAAGCTGGGAGCGGAAAAATTCTATAAATATCAGAAGGAATTCGGCTTCGGGCAGAAAACAGGCATTGACCTGCCGGGCGAAGCAGAGGGGATTCTGCATGCGGAATCGCAGCTGCGTCCCGTTGAGCTGGCAACAAGCTCCTTCGGGCAGACCTTCAACTGCACCTCTATCCAGATGGCAACTGCCTTTTCTGCGCTGATTAACGGCGGCAATCTGGTGAGGCCCTATCTGGTTTCGCAGATTGTGGATGATGACGGCTCTGTGGTGAAGGAGCAGACGGCGGAGGTTGTGCGTAAGGTGATTTCTCGGAAAACATCTGACTATATCCGTACTGCGCTGAAGGCAACGGTTGACCATGGTACGGGTAAGAAAATTGCGATTCCCGGATATTCCATCGGCTGTAAAACAGGGACGGCGGAGCAGGGCAAGCGTGACAAGAAAAACTGGACACTGACCCACATGGCATATTTCCCTGCGGAAAATCCGCAGTATCTGGTATTCAGCGTTATCCATAAGCCGCAGGGATATGAGGATGGCGTGCAGACCACCGCAACCATGACAAAGCAGATTATGGAAAACATTATTAAATATAAGAATCTGGAGCCGACAGAGGAAACGGAAGAAACCGCAGCACTCAACGGCGGCAAGACGACCGTAACCATGCCCGATTACACAGACAGCAGCATCTATAATGTTGCGCTCGATTTGGAGGGCAAGGGGCTGACGTATAAGGTTGTCGGGACGGGCAACACGATTACGAATCAGGTGCCGAAGGCAGGTGCGAAGGTGGAAGCCGGCAGTGAGGTGATTCTGTATGTTGCGAAGGCGGAAGGAGAAGCAGGCACAACGAAGGTGCCGAATGTGGTCGGGAAAAGCTACACAGAGGCAGTGAAAACGCTTTCGGATGCAGGCTTTGAGGTGACCTTTGAGGGCGAAACCACGAACAGCACCGTAACGGCGCAGGACCCGAAATACGGCGTTTCCGTAGAGGCGGACAGCGAGGTGAAAATCACGCTGGCGAAGAAGGAGACCGCAGAGGAAACGGCGGAGGAGCCGAAGAAAACAACGCAATAGAGAAAAGCATAGACACCCTGTCTTTTCTATACAATAATCAGTAAAGGGAAAAGACAGGGGTGTTTTGTATGGAGAAACCGACGATAAAGGCAAAAAAACGGCTTTTGCTTTTTCTATTCTGTTCCATGTGCGGGTATCTGCTGCTGACGGGGCGGCTGGCTTTTATTGAGCTTTTTCGGGCGGAGGAATTGCAGAAGCTGGCGTATGAGCAGCAGACCAGAGACAGGCTGATTACGCCGAAGCGCGGCGCAATTCTTGACCGAAACGGCGCGGGCATCGCCCTGACGGAAACGGTAAACGCCGTGAGTGTGATTCCCGTGCAGGTGAAGGAAAAAGAGAAAACGGCGCAGTTTTTGGCAGAAATGCTGGATTTGGAATATACTACAGTTCTGGAAAAAATTGAGCAGAGGGTTGCCTTGGTGCGCATCAAAACAAAGGTGGACACCGAAACGGCGGCAGCCATCCGCAGGGCGAACTATGCGGGGGTAGAGGTGGACGAGGATGTGCGGCGCATCTATCCCTATACGAGCATGGCGGCGCAGGTGATTGGCTTTGTCGGGAAGGATAATCAGGGGATTATCAGCTTGGAGGCAAAATATGACAGGCTTCTGGAGGGGGAGCGAGGGAAGATTCTTACGCTGACGGATTCCAGAGGGAATGAGGTGGACAGCGAGCAGGAGCGGATTCCGCCCGTGGATGGGAAAAATCTGGTGACAACGATGGATGTGGTGATGCAGCAATATGCGGAGCAGACCATTGCAAAGGCAGTCGAAACGAAGGGGGCAAAGCGCGGCATTGTGATTATTCTGAATCCGCAGAATGGGGAAATTTATGCCATGGCGAATGATCCTTCGTTTGATTTGAATGAGCCGTTTACCATACAGGATGAAGCACCGGCGGCGAAATGGGACAGCTTTTCCGAGCAGGAGAAAAATGAGTATTTGAACAAAATGTGGCGCAATACCGCAATCAATGATACATACGAGCCGGGGAGTACGTTTAAAATCGTGACCTCCTCGGCAGGTCTGGAGGAGGGGGTTGTGACCCCTGAAAGCAGCTTTTTCTGCCGCGGATTTTATGTGGCAGGGGACAGACAGATTAAATGCTGGCGCTATCCGCGCACACATGGGGCGGAAAGCTTTGTGCAGGGGGTGCAAAATTCCTGCAACCCTGTTTTTATGGAGGTGGGGGAGCGCTTAGGGGCAGAGACCTTTTTGGAATATATGAAAAAATTCGGCTTTATGGAAAAAACGGGCATTGACCTTGCAGGCGAGGCAACGGGCATTATACATAAGGCGGAGAATGTCGGGCCTGTGGAGCTGGCAACGATGAGCTTCGGGCAGTCCTTCCAGATTACGCCCCTGCAGCTTTTGCGTGCCGCCTCGGCAATCGTGAACGGCGGATATCTGATTACGCCGCATTTTGCAAAGGGGCTTGCGGACGAAAACGGCAGGCTGACAGAGGAATTTACCTATGAGACAGGCGAGCAGGTGATTTCCAAGGAGACCTCGGAAACGATGAAAACGATTCTGGAAAGCGTGGTTTCCGAGGGGACGGGCAGCAAGGCATATATCCCCGGATACCGCATCGGCGGCAAGACGGCAACCTCGGAAAAGCTGCCGCGCAGAAGCGGAAAATATATTGCATCCTTTCTGTCCTTTGCGCCGGCGGAAAATCCGCAGGTGATGGCACTGGTGCTGATTGATGAGCCGCAGGGCGTTTATTACGGCGGTACGGTGGCAGGGCCTGTGATGCAGGAGCTGCTGCGGAATATTCTGCCATATCTGGGGATTGAAGCGAAATATGATGCAAAAGAGGCGGAAGAAGCGGCAGAATTGAAAACGATTGTACCCGACCTTCTGGGCATGACCTTAAACGAAGGGAAGAATGCACTTTTTCAGGCAGGGCTTTCAGCAGAAGTGGAAGCAGAGGGGGAAACCATTACGGGACAGACCCCACCGGCAGGAGAGTGCGTAAACAAGGGAACGAAGGTTTTGCTCCGCATGGAATAGCGAAAAAGAGAAATGGTCTTTCCTTGCATTTTTCAAGAAAAATGGCAAAAATATTTGGTTGTAGGAGATAAGTGTGGTATACTAAAAAATGGCTTATTATTGAGATTTATTTATCGAAGCCGAAAAAGAAAGGAGGCTGTAAGAGTGAATCTGAAACAGCTTTTAGAGGGTATTTCTTATGAGGTACAGCAGGGAACGGCGGATGTGGAAATTTCCGATTTCCAGTACGATTCCCGCAAGGTAGAAAAAGACGGTCTGTTTGTCTGCATTACAGGATTTCAGACGGACGGACACAAATATATTCCCATGGCATTGGAAAAGGGGGCGGTTGCCCTTCTGTGTGAGCATAGGGTGGAAAACGTACCCGAGGGCGTAACGGTGCTTGTGACGGAAAACAACCGCATTGCGCTGGCACTGCTTTCCGACCATTTCTACGGACACCCCTCCGCAGAGATGAATGTCATCGGTGTAACAGGCACAAACGGCAAAACCTCGACCACCTATCTGATGAAATCCATTCTGGACAGAATCGGCAAAAAGGTGGGCATTATCGGCACGATTGAAAACCGCATCGGCAATGAGGTGCTGAAGGCGGAGCGGACAACGCCCGAATCGAAGGAGCTGCAGGCACTCCTTCGCCGGATGAAGAATGAGGATGTGACGGACGTTGTGATGGAGGTTTCCTCTCATTCCTTGGATTTGCACAGGGTAGACGGAATTGCCTTTGATGTGGCAATTTTCACGAACCTGACACAGGATCATCTGGATTATCATAAAACAATGGAAAACTATAAGGCGGCAAAGGGGATGCTTTTCGCACGCGCGGCAAAAAGCGTCATCAATATGGATGATGCCGCAGGCGCATATATGAAGGAGCAAAGCAAGGGCGAGGTGCTGACAATCGGCGTGGACAGCAAGGCTGATTTGACGGCGGAAGGCATTGACGTTTCCGCAGACGGTACGGCATTTGATATGCTCTGGCAGGGCAAGCGGTATCCTGTACACCTGCATACGCCCGGACGGTTCAGCGTATACAACGCATTGGGTGCGGCAGGGGCGTGTATTCTGCTCGGTGTGCCTGTAGAGGAAATCGTGGCAGGGCTGACGGCAAACCCCGGCGTTTCCGGCAGATTCCAGACGGTGCGCAGCAAAAGAGGCTGTCAGGCAGTTGTGGATTATGCACATACGCCCGATGGCTTGGAAAATGTGCTGAATACAGCGAATGAATTTGTAAAGGGCAAGCTGATTGCGGTATTTGGCTGCGGCGGCGACAGAGACAGAACAAAGCGTCCCATCATGGGCGAAATCGGCGGCAGACTGGCAGGCTACTGCATCATTACCTCGGATAACCCCAGAACAGAGGACCCTGCAAAGATTCTGGAGGATGTTGAGGTTGGGGTGAAGAAAACGGATTGCCCCTATGAAAAAATCGTGGACAGACGGGAGGCCATTCAGAAGGCGGTTGCCATGGCGGAAGCAGGCGATGTGATTCTGATTGCGGGGAAGGGACATGAAACCTATCAGATTTTCCCCGACAAAACTATTCATTTTGACGACATTGAGGAAGTACGCAAGGCATTTGGAGAGGATTGCTTATGAAAAAAATTACGATCAGAGAAATTGTCAAGGCAACAGGCGCACAGATGATTGCTTTGGGAGATATGGAGGAAGCACTGAATAAGGAAATTTGGTATGTGACACAGGATTCCAGAGAAACAAAGGAGGGCGTTCTTTTTGTTGCAAGAGTGGGCGAGGTGCGTGACGGGCATGATTTTCTGCCCCAGTGCTTTGCAAACGGCGTGACTGCCTGCCTTTCTCAGAAGGTGGTGGCACCCACGAATGGGGCGATTGTGCTTCTGGTTCCCGATACGGGGAAGGCGCTGCTTGATTTGGCGGCTTATTACAGAAATCTGTTTGATATTCCGGTTGTTGCGGTGACGGGGAGTGTCGGCAAGACGACAACAAAGGATATGATTGCATCCGTGGTTTCGCAGAAATATGATACCGTGTGGACACAGGGCAATTACAACAATGAGGTTGGCGTGCCGCTGACGATTTTCCGCATTGAGGAGCACCATCAGGCGGCAATCATTGAAATGGGCATGAACCACTTCGGGGAGCTGGACAGAATTGCGAAGGCAGTGCGCCCGAACATTGGTGTGATTTCTAATGTCGGCGTGGCGCATATTGAATTTCTGGGCAGCAGAGAGGGGATTCTGAAGGCGAAATGCGAAATGCTTGCACATCTGGAAAAGGACGGCGTTGCGATTCTTAATGCAGACAACGATATGCTGCAGACGTTGGAGGGCAAGCTGCCGCAGAGGGTGCGCTGGTTTGGCGTAGAACATAAAAAGGACTTCTATGCGGATGAGATTGCACAGGTTGGTCTGGAAAAAACAGCCTGCACGATTCATACACCGATTGGCAGTGTGCGCGTGAATATTCCCATTCCGGGGGTACACATGGTGCTCAATGCGCTTTCCGCGGCGGCGGTCGGCGTGGAGCTGGGGCTGACACCGGAGCAGGTGAAGGCAGGGATTGAAGGCTTCCGGGCGACCAAAAACAGAATGAGCATTGAAACAACGAAGGACGGCATTACGATTCTGAATGACGTTTATAATTCCAATCCGGTTTCCTGCAAGGCTTCTCTGGATATTCTGGCGAACGCGAAGGGCAGAAGGATTGCCGTTCTGGGCTTTATGGGCGAGCTGGGCGATTATGCGGAAGAAGGACACCGCGAGGTCGGTATCCATGCGGCGGAAAAAGGCATTGATGTGCTTTACTGCATCGGGCTTTGCTGTGATTATATGGCAGATGCGGCGAAAAAGGCAGGCATGAAAGAGGTTTATTATCTGGAAACACAGGAGGAATTCTGGGAGAAGGGACTGCCTACGCTGAAAGCAGGCGATACGATTTTGCTCAAGGCATCCCGCAGCAGAGAATTTGAAAAAACAGTAGCAAAATTGCAAGGAGTGAACTAAAGTGGGTTCTTTGGAACAGGCAGTCTATGCCATCATCATATCTTTCGTGATTGGGGTGATTTTGTGTCCCATCGTGATTCCTATGCTGAGAAAGCTGAAATTCGGGCAGAATGTGCGTGACGATGGGCCGCAGACACATCTGGCAAAGCAGGGCACGCCTACGATGGGCGGCGTTGCCTTTCTGGCGGCATTCGTGATTACAAGCCTTTTCTTTCTGAAGGGAAACAGGGACGGCGCGGCTATTATGCTGATGACCCTGTGCTATGGGCTGATCGGCTTTCTGGATGACTATATTAAGGTGGTAAAAAAGCGTTCTCTGGGGCTGCGTGCGTATCAGAAGCTATTGTTACAGCTGATTGTAACGGGGCTGTTCTGCTCGTATATCATGAAAAGCGGCATCGGTACGGCGATTTATATTCCCTTTACAGACGGGAAAATGATTGATTTGCAGCTGATTTTCATTCCCTTCCTGTTTGTGGCGGTATTGGGAACAGTGAACGGGGTCAACCTGACGGACGGTCTGGATGGGCTGGCAGGCGGCGTAACCCTTCTGGTGGCGGCATTCTTCATGATTGTGGCATGGGCGGCAGGCAGCACGATTGCACCTGTTTGCGGTGCGATTGTGGGCGGTCTGATGGCGTTCTTAATCTTTAACTCCTATCCTGCAAAGGTGTTTATGGGGGATACGGGGTCTCTGGCACTGGGCGGCTTTGTGGCATCGGCGGCGTTTATTCTGAAAATGCCCATTTTTATCGTGATTGTCGGGTTTATTTACCTCTGGGAATCCATTTCGGTTATGCTGCAGGTTGGCTGGTTTAAGCTTACAAAGAGAAAATACGGGGAAGGCAGACGCTTATTTAAGATGGCACCCTTCCATCATCATCTGGAAAAATGCGGTTGGAAGGAAACCAAGGTTGTGACGCTTTTCTATGTGGCAACGGCACTGCTGTGTCTCATTGGTTTTCTGGGCTGTAAATATATGTTCCTGTAAGGAATTTTGGAAAGAAGGAATCAAACGTGGAATACAATGGTAAAAAGGCCTTAGTCTGCGGCATGGCAAGAAGCGGCATTGCGGCGGCAAAGCTGTTGAACAGACTGGGTGCGAGGGTTACATTGCAGGATATGAAAAAAAGAGAGGAAATTTCTGCCGATGTGCTGGCATTGGAGGGGGAGGGCATCGTGCTTTACACGGGCGCAAACCCCGATGAGATTGCCTGCGCGCAGGATTTGATTGTATTGAGCCCCGGTATCCCCTGCGACCTGCCCTTTATTGCGGCGGCGGAGGAGGCAGGGATCGAGGTCATCAGCGAGGTGGAGCTGGCGTACCGCCTGACACCCTGCCCGATTACGGCAATCACAGGCACAAACGGCAAAACAACTACAACCACGCTGACAGGCGAAATCATGAAAACGGCTTACAGCGGCACGGCGGTTGTCGGCAATATCGGGATTCCCTACAGCGAGGAGGTAGAGCGGCTGACAGAAAAGGATTGGGTGGTTGCGGAAATCAGCAGCTTCCAGATGGAAAAGGCGAAGGAATTTCATCCGCATATCAGCGCAGTGCTGAATATTACACCCGACCATTTGAACAGACATAAAACCATGGACGTTTACATTGCCATGAACGAAAGAGTTTTTGCAAAGCAGACCGCTGCGGATTTCTGTATTCTGAACCATGGGGACGAGACCTGCAGAAAAATGGCGGACAAAACCGCGGCGAAGGTATTTTTCTTCGATTCCTCCGAAACGCTTGCAGAAGGCATTTATCTGGACGGGGATGCCATCGAGGTGCGCTGGGGTGCTATCAACGAAACCCTGATTCATGTGGATGAGTTACAGATTCTGGGCGTGCATAACTATGAAAACGTGATGGCGGCGGCGGCAATGGGCATTTGTGCGGGGATTGCATTGGATACCATTCGCGCGGTGCTGAAGGGATTTGCAGGCGTAGCACATCGCATCGAATATGTTGCGACGGTGGACGGTGTGGACTATTATAATGACTCCAAGGGGACGAATGTGGACGCATCCATCCGCGCGGTACTGGCGATGAAAAAGCCGATTGTGCTGATTGGCGGCGGCTATGATAAGGGCAGCTCCTTTGATGAATGGACAAAGCTGTTCCCCGGCAGAGTGAAGCATCTGGTGCTGATTGGCGTGACGGCACCGAAGGTACGCGCATCTGCGGAGAAATTCGGCTTTACTGCCATTTCCGATTGCGAAACCTTTGAAGAAGCGGTCGATCTGTGCAGAGAAAAGGCGGAGGGCGGCGACTGTGTACTGCTTTCTCCTGCCTGCGCAAGCTGGGGCATGTTTGATAACTATGAACAGCGCGGAGATATGTTCAAGGAGCAGGTTCGGGGATATCTGAAATAAAAAACGCTGGAATGAGGTGTGAAAATGAGTCATGTCAAACCAAAAAAGAAAACCGCAAAGCGGAAGTATAGAAAGCCGTTGGGATATGACTTCACGGTTCTGTTTATTGTGCTGATTCTGGTGCTTTTTGGCGTTGTTATGATTTTCAGCTCCAGCTATTATTACACAATGACAACGGAGCGATTCCATAATGATATGTTCTATTTCCTGAAACGGCAGAGCCTTTGGGCGGTTCTGGGGATTGTGGCAATGGTTGGCATGATGCATATTCCGTATACCCTCTGGAGACGATTTGCAAAGCTGGCATACTGGCTTTCCAACCTGTTCCTGCTTGCACTGCCCTTTGTCGGGACAGAGGCAGGCGGGCAGAAGCGTTGGCTGGGGATTGGTTCGCTTTCCTTTCAGCCTTCGGAATTTACGAAAATTGCCGTGATTCTGTTTCTTTCCTCTTATGTGATTGAGCATCGGAAGGAGCTGGCAAATCTGAAGGGATTCCTCAAGGCATGTTGTGTGCTGCTGCTGCCTGTGGCGCTGATTGCAATATCAAACTTTTCCTCGGCGCTCTTGGTTGGGCTGATGGGTGCAACGATTCTTTTTGTGGCAAGCCCGCGTGTTTGGTATTTCGGGGCGGCAATCGCAGGGGCAATTCCTCTTTGCGGCCTTGCTGTAGCGATTCCCAAATTTCGCTACAGACTGACCCGTATCAAGACATGGCTTGACCCCTGGGCAGACCCGACGGGCGATGGCTTCCAGACGATTCAGTCGCTGTATGCACTGGCATCCGGCGGCTTATTCGGACTTGGACTGGGGCAGAGCCGACAGAAAACCTTTATTCCGGAAGCATATAACGATATTATCTTTGCGATTATCTGCGAGGAGCTGGGAATTGTCGGGGCGGCGTTGGTGATTCTGCTGTTTGCGGTGCTGATCTGGCGAGGGATTCGCATTGCGATGAATGCAAAGGACAGCTATGGGATGCTGGTTGCAACGGGGATTACGGCGGTTATCGCCTTCCAGTCGATTATCAATATCGGCGTTGTAACGAATACGATTCCCAATACGGGGCAGCCGCTGCCGTTTATCAGCTACGGCGGCACCTCGCTGTTATTTTTGATGGCGATGGTTGGGATGCTGCTGAATATTTCGCGTTATCCCAAGGACAGGGAAAATTAAAGCTGAAAACAGGAAAGACTTTTTGAAAAATAGTAGAAAAGTCTTTTTTCTTACTTATTTACTAATTTAGGGTTGACAAAACTGGTAGAATTGAATAAAATCTTGAGGTATAGAAAGAAAGACAACACTGTGAAAGACAGAGAAAAAGAGGAGTACACATCCGAACTATACAGAGAGAAGGATTCATTGGCTGAAAAATCCTTTGTAGAAAGAATGTGGAAGGTAGCTTTGGAGTTGCTTTGCTGAAGGGAATTTCAGAAGAAATTTCTGGGTAGGCAAAGCCGGGAGGTCCCGTTACAGACGATAAAGTGTCCGTTTTTAGAAACGGGAAATAAGGTGGTACCGCGAGCTTTCGTCCTTTGGTTGGACGAAGGCTTTTTTTGATTCACGGTGAAATGAAAAAAATAGGAGGAAATACTATGAAAGAGCTGGCAAAGAATTTTGACCCCTCTGTTGTAGAGGAAAGACTTTACAACAAATGGATGGAAAAGAAATATTTCCATACAGAAGTAGATAAAACAAAAGAACCTTTTTGCATCGTAATGCCGCCCCCGAATATCACGGGGCAGCTGCACATGGGACATGCACTGGACAACACCATGCAGGATATCCTGATTCGCTGGAAAAGAATGGCAGGCTACAACGCACTTTGGGTACCCGGCATTGACCATGCAAGCATTTCCACGGAGCTGAAGGTTGTGCAGAAGATGGCATCCGAAGGGCTGACCAAGGAGGATGTTGGCCGTGAGGGCTTTTTGGAACGCGCGTGGGCGTGGAAGGAGGAATACGGCGGCATTATTCTGAACCAGCTGAGAAAGCTGGGCTGCTCCTGCGACTGGGACCGTGTACGCTTTACGATGGACGAGGGCTGCTCCGAAGCGGTTCTGGAAACCTTCTGCCGTCTGTATGAAAAGGGCTATATTTACCGCGGGGAAAAGATTATCAACTGGTGTCCTGAGTGTCAGACTACAATTTCTGACGCAGAGGTAGAGCACGTTGATATGGCAGGGCATTTCTATCATATCAATTACCCCATTGTTGGTTCTGATGAAAAGCTGAGACTGGCAACCACCAGACCCGAAACCATGCTGGGCGATACTGCGGTTGCGGTACATCCCGCAGATGAAAGATATCAGCACCTGATCGGCAAGACCTGTATCGTTCCCGTTCTGAATAAGGAAGTACCCATCGTTGCGGATGAATATGTTGACAGAGAATTTGGTACCGGTGTTGTAAAAATTACACCTGCGCATGACCCGAATGACTTCGAGGTTGGGCTGAGACATGACCTGCCCCGTATTTGCGTGATGAATGATGACGGCACAATGAATGAAAAGGCAGGCAGATTTGCAGGCATGGACAGATTGGAGGCCAGAAAGGAAATCGTAAAACAGCTGGACGAAGAAGGCTATCTGGTTGAAATCGAGGATATCACCCATGCGGTAGGCTGCCATGAAAGATGCCATGCATCCATCGAACCCATGATTAAGCTGCAGTGGTTTGTGAAAATGGACGAGCTGGCAAAGCCTGCCATCAAGGTTTATCAGGATCAGGAGCTGAAATTTGTTCCCGAACGTTTCGGCAAGATTTATATGCACTGGCTGGATAATATCCGCGACTGGTGTATTTCCCGTCAGCTTTGGTGGGGACACAGAATTCCTGCATACTACTGTGCGGACTGCGGCCATATCACAGTGGCAAAGGCAAACCCCGGCAAATGTGAAAAATGCGGCTCCGCGAATATCACACAGGATGAGGATACACTGGATACCTGGTTCAGCTCTGCGCTGTGGCCCTTCTCTACACTGGGCTGGCCCCATGAAACAGAGGAGCTGAAGCACTTCTATCCCACAAGCGTTTTGGTAACAGGCTATGATATCATTTTCTTCTGGGTTATCAGAATGGTATTCTCCGGCATGGAGCAGATTGGCGAAAGACCGTTTAACGATGTTTTGATTCACGGCTTGATTCGTGACGACCAAGGACGGAAATTCTCTAAATCCTTGGGGAACGGCATTGATCCCTTGGAGGTTATCGCAAATTATGGTGCCGACCCCCTGCGTCTGATGCTGATTACAGGCAACGCGCCCGGTAACGATATGCGTTTCTACTGGGAAAGACTGGATAATTGCAGAAACTTCTGCAACAAGATGTGGAATGCGTCCCGCTTCGTGATGATGAATATGGAGGACGGCGAAGAACCCAAGTTCCTGATGCTGACCTCTGCGGATAAATGGATTCTGTCCAAGGTAAACACGTTGGCAAAGGAAGTACAGGAAAGCCTGAGCAAATATGATCTTGGTCTGGCGGCACAGAAGGTTTATGATTTTATCTGGGATGAATATTGCGACTGGTATATTGAAATGGTGAAGCCTCGTCTGTATAACAAGGAGGACAGCACAAGAGCAGCGGCACTGTGGACGCTGAAGCAGGTTCTGATCAATGCACTGAAGCTGATGCACCCCTTCATGCCCTTCATTACAGAGGAGCTGTTTATGCATATTCAGGATGAGGAAGAAACCATCATGACCTCTCAGTGGCCTGCTTACAAGGAGGAATGGAATTTCAAGGAAAATGAAGCGGAAATTGATGCCATCAAAGAGGCAGTAAGAAATATTCGTAACATTCGTGCGGAAATGAACGTTGCGCCCTCTAAGAAGGTACATGTTTACGTTGTTTCCGAAAACGAAGGTGTTCGGTATATCTTTGAGCATTCCAAGGTATTCTTTAAGACACTGGCACATGCAAGCGAGGTAACCGTGCAGACGGACAAGGCAGGCATTGGCGAGGATGCGGTTTCTGTTGTGGTTCAGGATGCGACCATCTACATGCCTTTGGCAGAGCTGGTTGATTTTGCGAAGGAAATTGAACGTCTGGAAAAGGAAAAGACCAAACTGGAAAAAGAGGTTGACCGCGTTGTGAAGAAGCTGGCAAATCAGGGCTTTGTGGCAAAGGCACCCGCGCACGTGATCGAAGAAGAAAAGGCAAAGGAAGAAAAATATAAAGCAATGCTGGCACAGGTTGAGGAAAGACTGGCACAGCTGAAGAAATAAGAAAAATAAAATTTGAATCCCCTTGGAGAAATTCCAAGGGGATTTTTTCGCTGAAAAAGTAACCGTTGCAATTACAATGGGATACTGTTATAGTAAAGGTAGGACGGAGGGAGAAGTATGCAGATTTCGAGTAGATTTACCATGGCAATTCACATGTTTGCCTGTATCGATACATTCAAAAATCAGAAAATGACGAGCGATTTTATGGCAGGAAGCATAGGCACAAACCCTGTGATTATCCGCAAGCTGCTGCAGAAGCTGAAAGCGGCAGGGCTGATTACGGTTTCGCGTGGCACGGGTGGTGTGGAAGTAACAAGACCATTGGAGGAGATTACGTTTCTGGATATTTATAAGGCGGTGGAATCTGTGCCGGAGGAGGCGTTGTTCCATTTTCACGAAAACCCGAATCCGCTTTGTCCGGTAGGGCGAAATATCCATCATGTGTTGGATGATAAGCTGGAACGGGTGCAGGCGGCGATGGAAAGGGAATTGGCGGCAATTACGCTTGCGGATGTGAAAAGGGATACAGAAAACCGGATTGCGAAGGAATAAAAAGAAGGCTTTTGGTTGGAGAAGAACCAAGAGTCTTTTCTTTTTGCAGAAAAATAAAAATATTTTGTTGTAATCATTGACATTACATTTAAAGAGTGCTATGATACAGGTGCTGGATGTAACCAACATAATTACAACACAAACAAGGAGGAAATATTATGCAGAAAGTAGTTGAATTTTTGAAGGCAAACCCCGTACAGTATCTGGCAACCGTAGGACGTGACGGAAAGGCAAAATGCCGCCCATTTATGTTTGCGTTGGAAAAGGATGGCAAGCTCTGGTTCTGTACCAATGAAACAAAGGAGGTATACAAGGATATGCAGGTAAATCCTGAAATTGAAATTTCCGTGTCCTCTCCCGAATACGCTTGGATTCGACTGGCAGGGAAGGCTGTTTTTGAGGAGAATATGGCAGTGAAAGAGGCTTGCATGGAAAATCCTATCGTAAAAGGACAGTATGGCGAAGCAACCAATCCCATTTTCAAGGTGTTCTATCTGGAAAATGCACACGGCGTGATTGCAGATTTTTCCGGTAATCCCCCTTATGAATTTTAAAAAGAAGCAAAAAATATCCCCCTCTGTACGAATACAGAGGGGGATATTTTGTTGTGGCGGAAAGAGCGTTAGTGGTTCGGGATGATTTCCAGCCAGTAATTGTCCGGATCGTTGATGAAATAGATACCCATTTCGGGATTTTCAAAGCAGATGCAGCCCATTTCCTTGTGCTTTGCGTGTGCAGCATCGAAATCCGCAGCCTGAAAAGCAAGATGGAATTCATTTTCGCCAAGGTTGTAGGGCTCCTTGCGGTCGCGCAGCCAAGTCAGCTCTAATGTGAAATCGGATTTGCCGTCGCCCAGATAAACCAGCTTCCAGCTGCCGTCAGGGGCTTCCTTGCGGCGAACCTCCTTCAGACCAAGTGCGGCTGCATAGAATGCCATGCTTTTTTCCAGATCGAGTACGTTATAGTTATAATGATTAAAGGTAAACATAAGAATCCTCCTTAGTGGTGATGATGATGGTCATGTCCGCAGCCGCAGTCATGATCGTGGTGATGGTGGTCATGTCCACAGCCGCAGTCATCATCATAGTCTTCGGTGATGGATTGCCAGCCGTTTTCGTTGAATACCATACCGACCTTATCCACAATCAGAACCTTTTGCTCCTCGGAGGTGGCTTTATCAATCGCCTCCATCAGCATATCCATCACATCATGGACGGTATAGACAGGAGGCAAAGCACCTGTCAGATTCTGCATTGCCAGCTTTCTGGTCTGGGTAGGCAGGGTGTCGAAGTGGTTTCTTGTTTTTGTAATAAACGCATCAAAGAGGGCTTTCTTTTCCTCTGCGGTTGCGGCAGGAAGCTCCTCAGGGATATCGAAATGGAACAGTTCATCGTTCAAATCACCGAAGAAGCATTCGCGGATGAATTCCTCTGTCATGAGAACCTTTTTTGTATCCGCGGAGAAGCCGGCGAAGGAGCCTGCCTTTTGCAGGGCTTCATATTCTTCCTTACCGATGGCATTTGCTTTATCAATGACAGGCTCAACGGTTGCCTCCAGCTGCTCTGTGAGGGTATCCAGATAAGCCGCTTTTTCGGTCAGAGTCAGCTTATCGCTGATGAAATCACAGACGATATGATACAAATCGGCATAGGCGGCACTGCCCTCTGTGATGTCCGTGAAGGAATAGGTGAGATAGAACAGGAGAATCAAGGAATTGATATCATGCAGGATACAGGAGAAATATTCCTCAATCTGCTCCAATGCTTCAAAGGTTTCCTTGAGCTCCTCATAGAAATTTGCAAGCTCCTCATCGGAAAGCTTATGCGGCAGAACCATGCGCTTCTGTCCAATCCATTCTGCGAGTTCGGGGAAATACTTGCCATACAGGGGGTTTTCCTGCGGACTGCAAAAGCCCTCGAAGGCTTTCAGAGAAGCATCGATAAAATCCCTGCTTTCGCCTGCAAAAGCGGCATCCAGAGAGGCACGGACGGTGTCATAATATTTATCCCTTGTCATATAGAGGGGGATACACTTGAGAAGCTGCCCCATGTAGGTTTTCTGGTCAAGCAGAGTTTCCGCACTTTCCATAAAGGCATGGCAGTCTGCAAAGAACAGAGACCATTCCACCTGCTTTTGGGATACGCCGTCCTCCTTATATTTGCGCAGGGCAATCTGGTCGCTGACAAGCGTGGAGATGATGTTCCACTGGGAGAAATAGCTGTAGATGGTTTCGTAGATGGAAAGCAGACGCTTTTTCAGCTCCATGCAGTCCTCCAGCGCAACCATGCGGGATGCGGCATCGCTTTCGAGCAAATCCTCCAGACGGATGAGGTATGCCTTGATTTCCTCCTTGATTTCCTGCACATCGGCAGGGATTTCATAGGGGAGGGCGGTTACGCCTTTTTCGGCATCCTCCATGGCACTCATGAGCAGCAGCAGCAGAGAGCCAACTGCCTGCTGATAGATATAATCCGCAGAGAGATTTCTTATTTTTTCTTCTAATGCAATATTGGACATAAGAAGTTCTCCTTTCTCAGTTTCAAATTTTCGTATCTTTTATTATAAAGGAAAAACGGCGAAAGTACAAGCAGAAGGGGAAGGCAGTGCCGGCAGTATCTGCAATTCTGATAAGCGGTTATCTGTTTTGTGAAATAACACCCTATGCGGAAGCTGTGCTATGCTTTAGAAGAAGGAAATAAGAATGAATCAAAAATGAAAAAAGGAGTGATTGACAATGGTAAAGGAAAACAGTGGATTTGGAACAAAGGCAATTCATGGCGGAAAGATGAAGGATACGCAATATGGTGCACTGACCATGCCGATTTATCAAACCTCTACATTTGAATTTGACTGCTGTGAACAGGGCGGCAGACGCTTTGCAGGAGAAGAAAAGGGATATATCTATACCAGATTAGGAAATCCATCCATTTCTGCGGTGGAAAACAAGGTGGCACTTCTGGAGGGCGGCGAGGCTTGCGCGGCAGCGAGCAGCGGTATGGGTGCAGTTTCTGCCTGCTTATGGAGCATTGCAGGCGCAGGCAAGCATATTCTGGCGGATGAGACACTGTATGGCTGCACCTTTGCATTGTTAAACCACGGTATGACACGCTACGGCGTAGAGGTGACATTTGTGGATACCTCCGATTTGGAACAGGTAAAAGCAAATCTGAAGGAAAATACGGTATGTGTTTATCTGGAAACACCTGCTAACCCGAATCTGAAGATTTCTGATATTCAGGCTGTGGCAGAGCTTGCACATGCGTATAATCCTGCAATTCAGGTTGTTTGCGACAATACCTTTGCTTCTCCTTATTTGCAGCGTCCTCTGGAATTGGGGGCGGATGTAGTGGTACATTCCGCAACAAAATATCTGAATGGGCACGGGGATGTCATTGCCGGATTTGTGGTAGGGACAGAAGCATTTATCAATGAAGTGAAGATGTTTGGTCTGAAGGATATGACCGGTGCAACCTTAGGGCCCTTCGAGGCATTCTTGATTATGCGCGGTTTAAAAACAATGGAGATTCGTATGGAACGCCATTGTGAGAATGCAAAGAAGGTTGCGGAATATCTGGTAAAGCAGGAAAAGGTAGAAAGGGTTTATTATCCCGGACTGGAGACGCATCCCGGATATGAAATTGCGAAAAAGCAGATGCAGGACTTTGGTGCAATGATCTCCTTCGAGGTGAAGGGAGGCAAGGAAGGCGGCATGAAATTCGTTAACAGCCTGTCTATGATTCCGATTGCGGTATCTCTGGGGGATGCGGAAACACTGGTACAGCATCCGGCATCTATGACACATTCCGTGTATACAGAAGAGGAGCTGAAAGCGGCAGGCATCTCCGCAGGGCTGATTCGTCTGTCTGTCGGTCTGGAAAATGCAGAGGATATTATTGCAGACCTCGAACTGGGCTTTTCTAAAATTTAAAAAATTCAACCAAAGAGTTATTCTAAGAGTTCCTTTTTGATACAGAAAAAAGGGCGTTGCTTTTTTGTGAAGAGCAACGTCCTTTTGTTTAATAAAGCTGTATGATTTTTTCCAGAATTTCGATAAATTCCGCAGCCTTGGCAGAAAGAGACCTATCCTTTTTCTTGAGCCATCCGATACACATATCCTCGGTTGCATCGGAAAGGGGGATTGCGGTGATGCGCCGATCGCAATAGCCATCCGGCAAAACGCCGCTGCCTGTGGAAAGGGCATCCGTATGTGCAGCAACATTATAGAAGGTAGCGCGGTCATTGATATAAATGATGCGTGGAAATGTGATGTTTTGCTGCAGATTTGCCTCCTCGGAGAATTGCAGAGAGGATTCATCCTTTTTTGTAAACACAACATAAGGATATGCGGGCAAATCCTCTAAGGAAATC
>ERZ838118.1410-NODE-1410-length-29428-cov-17.277466_pt1 | contig 29428 bp, 17 predicted proteins | sample MGYA00519863_ERZ838118 | MGnify/ENA primary metagenome ERZ838118 (study PRJEB31850, sample SAMEA3708827) | human gut metagenome | biome: human gut; feature: human-associated habitat; material: faeces | place: China | collected 2014 ...
TCTTCCAGGCAGGTGTATCTGAACTGTCAATGGCTTGTATCTGTATCGGTATGTCTCTCCACGGTGGTGTGATCGCTGCTTGCGGTACATTCTTCGTATTCTCCGACTACATGAAACCTGCCGTACGTATGGCTGCTTTGATGGAACAACCGGTGAAATTCATCTGGACACACGACGCATTCCGCGTAGGTGAAGACGGTCCTACTCACGAACCGGTAGAACAGGAAGCTCAAATCCGCCTGATGGAAAAACTGAAAAACCATAAGGGACACAACTCTATGTTGGTACTTCGTCCGGCTGATGCAGAAGAGACAACCATTGCTTGGAAACTTGCTATGGAAAATATGTCTACTCCGACAGGATTGATCTTCTCTCGTCAGAATATTGCCAATTTACCGGCAGGAACAGATTACGAACAGGCAGCCAAGGGTGCTTATATCGTAGCAGGTTCCGACGAAAATCCGGATGTTATCCTGGTGGCTTCAGGTTCTGAAGTAGCTACATTGGTAGCCGGCACAGAGTTACTTCGCAAAGAGGACGTGAAGGTACGCATTGTATCTGCTCCGTCTGAAGGTCTGTTCCGCAACCAACCGAAAGAATATCAGGAAGCTATCCTTCCGGCAGATGCGAAGATTTTCGGTATGACTGCCGGTCTGCCTGTCACTCTTCAAGGTCTGGTAGGTTGCCACGGTAAAGTTTGGGGATTGGAATCTTTCGGTTTCTCTGCTCCTTACACAGTGTTGGATGAGAAACTTGGATTTACTGCCGAGAACGTATATAACCAAGTAAAAGCAATGCTCTAATGAAAACAATCGGATTAGCATGCGACCACGCCGGTTTTGAACTGAAAGAATATGTTCGCGGCTGGCTGGAAGCAAAAGGCTGGGCTTACAAGGATTTCGGAACTAACTCTACCGCAAGCGTAGACTATCCGGATTATGCTCATCCGCTGGCTCTTGCAGTGGAATCGGGAGAATGTTATCCCGGTATCGCTATCTGTGGCAGTGGAAACGGAATCAATATGACGCTGAACAAGCACCAAGGGGTTCGTGCTGCTCTCTGCTGGAATGCAGAGATCGCACACCTGGCTCGTCAGCACAATGACGCTAATGTACTGGTTATGCCGGGACGCTTCATCAGCACTGAAGAAGCGGACATGATTTTGACAGAGTTCTTCTCTACCAAATTTGACGGCGGACGCCATCAGAACCGTATTGATAAGATTCCGGTAAAATAAAGCTCGAAGATAAATCAAATAGGTGTAAAGCTGTTCTTCTTTTTGAAGGACAGCTTTATTTTTATACCGGTATAAGATTTTATCATATACGAGATTACAAAAGAAGGGCAACTTCGTCTTTATTACAAGACGATAATAAAAACTGAAATTATGGGCAAACTGAATATGAAAGAATGGATCAGCCAAACGATCCAACGTAAGGAAACGATAGCAATTCCGATCATGACACATCCGGGTATTGAGTTTATCGGGAAAACGGTACATGATGCAGTGACAAACGGACAGGTTCATTATGAGGCTATCAAGGCTCTTTGTGACAAGTATCCGGCTGCGGCAGCAACCGTTATCATGGATCTGACGGTAGAAGCGGAAGCTTTCGGAGCAGAGATTATCTTTCCGGAAAATGAGGTGCCCAGTGTGTCCGGCCGTTTGCTGGCGGATGAAGCTGCTATTGAAAAGCTGGAAGTTCCGGCATTGAATAAAGGAAGAATCCCTGAATACCTTAAAGCAAATATGCTGACAGCCAGAAATGTTACAGACCGTCCGGTTTTTGCCGGTTGCATCGGTCCTTATTCGCTGGCCGGACGTTTGTATGATATGTCGGAAATCATGATGCTGATTTATATTAATCCCGATGCAGCCAATACGTTATTAAAAAAATGCAGTGACTTCATCACCCGCTATTGCATGGCATTGAAAGCAACCGGTGTGAACGGTGTAATCATGGCTGAACCTGCTGCGGGATTGTTATCCAACGAAGATTGCCTGCAATATTCTTCTTTATTTGTGAAAGAAATAATAGAGAAGGTACAAGATGAGCACTTTGCCGTAGTACTTCATAATTGCGGAAACACAGGGAATTGCACACAAGCGATGGTTTATACCGGTGCAGCCGCTTATCACTTCGGGAATAAAATTAAGATGGAGGAAGCGTTGAAAGAGGTTCCGACCGATGCACTGGCAATGGGAAATCTGGACCCGGTGAGTCTTTTCAAGATGGCAGGTCCGGAGACTATGAAAGAAGCGACTTTGCAACTATTGGAGGCTACCCGTGCATATCCTAATTTCGTATTGTCAAGTGGTTGTGATATTCCGCCACATACGTCTTGTGTTAATATAGACGCATTTTATACCGCATTGGAAGAGTTCAATAATGGTTGAACTGGAACTTACTTATCAGAAACTGCAAATCCCATCGTCCGATATTTACGAGGCGATGGGATATAAAGATTCTATGCCGGATGGAATGGTTATAGAAGAAATAAATACGTTACTTGACCGTATCACTCCCCTTCTTCGTCCCCGTTTTTTCTTTTTCCTCACTGACGGACTGCTTGACACTGAAAAAGCAACACTGACTGTAAAAGATACGGTTCTCTCAATCGGTAAAACCATTGCCCGCCAACTACGGGGTTCGGAAGCCTTTGCCTTTTTTACTGCAACTGCCGGAGTTGAATTTGAGAAGTTTCAACATCTGCTTCAGCAAGAGGACGACATGGTGAAAGTATATATAGCAGACTCATTAGGGAGCATCATTGCAGAAAAGGCTACTGATTGCATGGAAGAGGAGTTGGCTGCATTTATCGAAAAGAGAGGTTGGAAGCACACTAACAGATACAGCCCCGGTTATTGCGGATGGCACGTATCGGAACAACAAAAACTATTCTCCTTATTTCCGGTCGCTTCGCCCTGTGGTATTCAGTTGACAGATTCCAGCCTGATGATTCCCATCAAATCTGTAAGTGGTATTATCGGAGTGGGTTCTCATGTCCGTAAGCTGGAATATACTTGCGGGCTGTGTACGTACGAAAATTGTTTTCGCAGAAAATAGTTTCACCACAGAGGACGCAGAGGACACAGAGTCTTTTATTATTAGATAATAATCTCTGTGTCCTCTGCGTCCTCTGTGGTGAATAAAAACTAGTGGCCATTGAAGAAGATGTAAAGCCCGATCATAGTCACAATAAGTAATCCCCATAGGATAAGAACAATTCGTGCAGGTTTGTCCTCTATCTTTTCCATATTCAAGATGCCCAATTGCGGAGACTTATCCCACAGGCTGACTACTATCATGCCTATTCCGATGATAACGAATAAGTAGAAGGAAAGCAGCATAAAATGAGGCCATGCATCATATTGTTCTGCCGGAAACACCCATAAATACAAGATTCCCACTCCGATACTGAACACTGTTCCCAATGTTAGAGCCATATTAGCTGCCAGAGTAGTGGTGCGTTTCCAGAACACGCCAAAGAGAAATACAGCTGCCATTGGAGGAGCTATAAATCCCAGTACAGACTGGAAAACATTAAATAGATTCAGTCCCTTGATGCTGTCGATCGCTATGGTTATTATCACAGAGATCAGTGCACCAACTACCGTAACCACTTGTCCCACTCTGATAATCTCTTTCTGCTTGGCCTGCGGTCGGATTTTCTTCACATAGATATCCATCGTGAATACCGTACTTAATGCATTCAAAGCAGAGCCGACAGTACTTACCAATGCTGCTGTCAATACAGCCAATACCAAGCCAACCATTCCTGTCGGGAACAGATGAGTCACCATTGTCATGTAAGCCTCATCGGGATTCTCCAATTGTGGGAATAAAGCGAGGCAGATAATGCCGGGAAGAATGTAAAGAGGTACATCTAATATTTTCAACCATCCGGTAAAGTTGGTTCCCATCTGTCCTTCTTTCAGATTCCTGGCAGCAAGAACCGGTTGCACCATCGACTGATCCGTACACCAAAACCAAACTCCCATAATAGGATAACCCAGGATAATAGGTAGCCAGGGAAAAGCCGGGTCGTCATTCGAACGGAAAAGATTCCAGTAATCCGCCGGAACGGCGTCCACCAGTGCGCCTACACCGCCCACTTTATAGATTCCCATGATAGCCAGTGTGGCTGATACTACAATCAACAGTATCATTTGATATACATTCGTGTAGGCCACAGCTTTCAGTCCGCCGAGCATCGTGAAGAAAGCGGAGATGACAAGTAACAGCAATGCCGATTGCCACATAGGAATATCGAAGACCTGACGGATCAGGACTCCACCGGCAAATAAAGTCAATGCAAGCCATGAAATAAGAATGGTAATAATGGTATACCAGGCAAGGATGTTACGGGTAGATTGTCCGAAACGTTTTCCCATAAATTCGGGCAATGTCGTGATGCGACTACCCAAATATCGGGGAGCAAAGACAAAAGCAAGCAGACATATAAAGACAAATGCATACCAGGCATAATTCCCCGAAACAATACCAGTAGTAAATCCGGCACTTGCGGAAGCTATCAACATGGAAGGTCCGACATTCGTCCCCCACATGGAAAAGCCGATATGATACCACTTCAGCGAATTCTCCGCAAGGAAAAGACTACTCCCCTTTTTTCGTTTAGAACTTGCCCATATACCAATAGCTATCAAAATCAGGAAGTAGGCAATCAGAATACTCCAATCTAATGTCTCTAAGAATTTCACATGCATAATTCAAGTATTAAATAAGTAACGTAAGTTTAAATCTAATTTTCTTTAGGCAAAGATTACATGGATTTCACGGTTTTAATAGGCTATGTAATTAAGAGCCGTGTTGATCCGTGTAATCCGTGCCTTTTTATTCTATTTTTTATTTCCAATCAGTTCTTTGGCAACTGCCACGGCTGTATTCGCATTATCACTATATCCGTCCGCACCGATTTCGTCAGCAAACCCCTGACTGACGGGTGCTCCGCCAATCATCACTTTCACTTGATTACGAATACCGGCCTCTTCCAATGCCTGGATAACCTCTTTCATATACGTCATGGTAGTAGTCAGCAATGCGCTCATGCACAAGATGTCAGCATGGTTTTCCTTCACAGCTTCCACAAACTTGTCACAAGTCACATCAATACCAATATTTATGACTTCAAAGCCGCACCCCTCCAGCATGGAAGCCACCAGGTTTTTACCAATATCATGGAGATCTCCCTTCACTGTACCGATGACAATCTTACCGATTGTAGTGGAAGCACTTCCTGCCAATAAAGGTTTCAATAGTTCCAAAGCCCCTTTCATGGCACGTCCTGCCATCAACAGTTGAGGAACAAAAGCTTTTCCATCCTGGAAACGTTGTCCCACTTCGCCCATTGCTTTAATCATATAATTATTGATAATCATTTGGGGAGCTACTCCTTCCGCAATGGCTTGCCGGGTGATTTCAACCGCAGGTTCCAGTTTCCCGGCAACAATGGCTTCATACAGAGGTTTCAGTTTATCCTCTTCCAGGTGTTGTTCTTCCCGTATACAAATACGTTCCTGTCCAGTAGCTGCCATGTCGGCATCCTGTTGATGTTCATTGGTATTTACAGAGGTAGAAGAACCGGTATATTCTTCAACAATCCGCATGGCCTGTTCCACTTCCTTTTCGTTATGGAAATCCATTTCCAAATGTACACCGTCCGCGCCGATATGATCCAATAGAGGTTTTAGTTCGTCTAATGTCACCCAGCAAGCCATCACGCTCTTTCCTCCTGCCAGAATCTTCTTATACAGATCGTACCATTTGGGAGATCCTCCTTGTGGTTCGCCCACTCCGGGAGTCCATTGAATCGCATTCAATTCTTCAATTTCAAGCAAGGCAGGCAGGTGATGCATAGCTCCCACTCCATCCAGATGATAAAGGGTATAATCAATCTTCTGACATTGTTCACGAATAAAAGGTTGCACAAACCGGCGATAATCATCCTGACTAATCATGGTCGAAATATCACTTTGCAGTTTACTCATCTTTCCGGGAGCCCAGGACGAGAAATAACAGAAAGCCATCTCGTCGCCTTCACGGATGATGTCGTATAGTTCATCAAATACTTTGAAGTAGATGTCGTTAATTTGCTGCATCTGTTGTTCCAGGATTTCGGGCTGCATCACTGTGTCCAATAATACCCTATCCGTTCCTTTCAGTGCGGCCAGGACATCCAGTCCTTCCATCAGGTCGGGCATACCGACAAAGTAGTGTCCGTTGGCTTTCGCTTTACAGGCTTTCAGGAGTTCTTTATGAAGAATCCAGTTCGGGTGTTCGGGGTTAAAGACTATTTCATCGGTGAAATCCGGGTTGGGATGAATCCAAATGGTATCTTCCCCACCTTCAAACACTCCGCCTAAGATAGCGGCCAGTGAGCCGGGGCCCAGTTGGGTATTCGCAACCGGAAGAATATCCGCTTTCAGACTGCTGTGCGCTACGTACCAGTCCAGATATTCAGCTCTCCATTGAGGGTCGAACCACTTTTGCGACAAATCTTTTGCCGGTGCGGGAGGTGTTATCTCTGCATGTGGTTGCACTCCTTCCTGGAAGTGCTCCCACATATTGAGAATGATTCCTTTATGGTTCCACCAATTTATATAACGTTGTTTTGTTTCTTCTAAATTACTCTTCCATGTTTTCATACTATACTAAATTAATTAATTTTCTACCACAATCTATCATAGTCCACCACAGATTACACAGATTAACACAGATATGATTTATCTCCCCTTATCATCTGTGTCAATCTGTGTAATCTGTGGTGAACTATTCCAAAATCCTTTATAATCATTATCTATGCGTAAAGCCATGCTCTTGCTTAAATCCATTTCATCCGTACAGTCCACGTCTTCCGAATAGATGGGTATCACGGCATTTGCACGCACATATACGGGCATTTCTTCCAACGGAACATACACGTCTCTCAACCAGCATGCTCCTTCCAAATGTTCTCCCGTAAAGAAGTTCACCCATTTTCCTTCGGGAAGATAGATATCCCGACGGTTTTCGCTGTTCATCACCGGAGCTACCAGGAAATCATTGCCGAAATAGTATTCATCATCTATATGCCAACAAAGTTTATCTTCCGGATGATGCAGAATGAGTGCCTGCAAGAGCGGATAGCCGCTTTCTATGGCTAGTTTACTTTGTTCTACGATGTATGGAATGAGCGAATAACGCAATTTCCACCACTTTTTCACCAACGGAGCTATGGCCGGATAGTGCCAGGGTTCACGCTTATTGGTTCCGTGATAACGGATATGCGATGTGAATACGCCGAATTGGGTCCAACGCATGTACACATCATCTACTACTACCGAGTTCATAAAATTGGGCAATGTATGGAAGCCGGGAACATCATGGCTCCAAAAAGCAAATCCCGACAGGCCGAAATGTAGACCGCCTTTCAGAGAACCTGCCATTCCATCCCAGGAACTACAGGAATCGCCTCCCCAATGCAAAGGATAACGCTGGCATCCCGCCCATGCGGAACGTGCCCAGACTATGCCGTCACCTGTCACTTCTTTCGTAATTTCGTAAGCGGCCTTTTGATAAAGCAGGGCATACAGGTTGTTCAACAATTCCGGCTTCATACCTTTATAGAGGGCGTCCATGTGAATGTTTTCACCGAAATCGGTTTTGATACAGGTTACTCCCATATCCAGGAGTTGTTTCAATAGTCCTTTGTACCATTCGGTTGCTTTCGGATAAGTAAAGTCGATTGTTCCGGCATAATCCAGGGCGGAGAAGTTGGAACCATCGGTCGCTTGTTGTTTGGTCAATGGGGCTATATAATCATTGGCTCTGGCTTCATCAATCTGCTCTGCATTTTCCGCAACGTATGGAAGTTGCCATAAAGAGACACGATAGCCGTTCTTTTTCAACCGCCCGATGAATCCTTTCGGATCGGGAAACCGTTCTTCATTGAATTTCCATTCGCAGAGCCAATCGGTACGGAACCAGCCCGTATCCAGATGAATTACATCACAGGGATAGTGTTCGGCACGCATGCGGTCGCATATTTCGTCTACTTCATCGGCACTGAAATAAGTCATACGGCTCATCCAAACGCCAAAACTCCAAAGAGGAGGCATAGACGGATAGCCGGTCAGGTCACGATAACCGCGAAGAATATCTTCCATCGTATCACCGCCTATTACAAATACATCCAACAATGCCTGGTCGCTTAGAAACTGGACGGAACGGGTGGAATGTCCGGCCAGCGAGAGCTTGCTATGAGCACATGTATGGTAGAATGTTCCATACATGCGGCTGGATAGATAGAAGGGGATATTCTTATAAGTACGCCGATTATTGACTCCTTGCCCGTCCTGGTTTTTCAGGAAGAAAGTCTGTCCGCTTAAGTCCATTTTAGAGAAACGTTCTCCGGTTCCGGCAAAACATTCATCGGGCTTACATTCAAAAGAAAGCGTTGCCCGTTCTTTCCGACCGTCGCGTTTGCAAAAGGCAACAGGTAACGCATCGTAGCGGGGAGGCGAAAAATGATCGTAGGCTGACAAGCGGATTTCACGTTTTCCGTCAGGGTATAAAGTGATGTCAAGCGTTTCTTGAGGGTCGGGAAGCAATTCGCTCCATCGGTCTAATAGAGGCTCTTCCACATTGATAATGGCACGCTTCGTTCCGTCTTCCGTCGAAAGAATCCATTTTCCTTTTTGTTCTTTTATAAACAGGGGCACTTTCTGAATCCGGTCACTGAATTGTAGCATTTCCGACTCATCTGTCAGTACATAATCGCCGAAGCCAAGAAACAGGCGGGTGATGCCGATGTTATACTGACGGATGATTAACGTATATTCCTCCTGGGGAACATCGGTATCCGCCATCATATCGTTAGCCAGCTTTTGCTTCTGAAAGGGAACTATTACGTAAATATCTCCTTCCTTTTCATAAACAGCCGTTGGCTTGTATGCTTTCCAAAGCGACTCATTCCTTAATAACTCGGTATCGAAATCAAGGAAATCAAATAAGTGGTAGTTCGTTGGTTTCATCTATTTTATTGATTAAATATCGTTTATTGATTACTATAATTATCATATTAGTTTGAATGATTACCATACTAGTCTAGTTCTAATGATTATTACACTAGTTTATTGATTGCTATACTAGTACATTAATGACTATGTTAATCCATTGATTTGTTTCAATCTTGCTTTATTCTTCCGGCTTTGTACTTAATACTGTCCGCCACTTGAGGGCCGTTATTCTTCCACACATTCTTTTTCCCGGGACGGTTCGAATCAAAACGTTCAGCGGGGCACCAGTTGTTTTCCATTGTATATCCGTCCGTAGCTTCATCCAGATAGATATAAAAAGCACGGTCATTCGTAGCGTAGGGTGCCTCGATTAAATGTTCGATCCGATTATTTCGCATGACGGAACCCGGCTGGTTGGAAAGAGTATACAGACCGCCTGCATCGTATAGCCGACGGGCAAAGTGATGTACATAGTTTGCTTCTATCCGGTTGTTGCACATTCCGCTCTCCAGCGATGTCCATCCCCAGCCTACACAAATCCCTGAATAGTTCAGATGGCAGACTTCATTATGAGAAATATCCATGTTTCTGACATATCCGGTACCGATACCTACACATCCCCAGTCTTCATTAGTCACATTACTTATGATATTGTTTCTGATAGTAATATGGGAACATAATTCCCGTACGTCAGCAGGAATAAAAGGAATGTGCGTCTCAAATCCTCCGTCCGGGAATGCACCGACCAGTAAAGCCGTTCCTCCAATATCCGTAAATTGACAATCTTCGACGCTCGATGCAGTAACGGCCCATTCATAATCCAGTCCGGTGGACGATAAATGACGAAAGGTGCAATGCTTGAAATCAATATGTTCGGCACCTCTTACACGTATCGCTGTTTCGGGACGGGTGATCCAAGCTTGGTTCTCCAGTTCCGCTTTTTCCGGAAGCCCCGGTTCTTGTAGTTTATAGGCATCCAATAAAGGAAATCCCCCTTGCAAGGTGACGTGTCCCTGATAAGAAGGACGCATCCAGGAGGTATGCGCAAAAGTAATTCCGTTAAATTGTATATGTTTTACCGGACGAGACAATGTACCGTCTATGGTCACTAAAGTTTCCAAGGCAGGGATAATCACTTCAGCTGTTTCCATATTTTCGTCCGCCTGCGGATAATAGTAAATCGTGCCGGAAGGATATTCCTGGAACCATTCACCGGGTTGGTCCAGCAATTCCAGTGCATTGGTCAGGCAAAAGGAAGAATTTCCTTTCTCTCCTCCGATGACGGGTTGCGGCCAGGGATGCGCAAACTCCAGGTGACTTTCGGGTTCATGGAAGCTAACTACAGCTTGTCCGTCTTTCACGTCTATACTTTTCACGCGCAAAATAGCAATCGCCCAGCGTTGATGGACAATCATTTCCAGTTGACCGGCATTTTGTAGTCTTTCCGAATTTACACTTTGAGAAACGGGGATCGTAATTGTCTGCTCTTCCGGATTGAAGTCAATCATTCGTTCCAATCCTCCGTCAGGAAATTGCGCAGCTCTTTGAACTTTATGACCGTTCACCCACATTTGCCGGGTTTCTACTCTTCTGTTTCCTATTAGGGGAGCCTCTGCCGACCATATCTTCTGCCTTAGCTTTTCAGGAACTGCCGGATGACTGCATCCACGCTTCCACCCCATAACAGCAACTCCACCACTAATCACAGGATGAGCCCCATCTACTGCACAAATCACTGTTGGAGAATCGGGTGTCCCACTATCTTCCGGACGAAGAAACAGAGAATTGCGCTGGGCATAAACGCCCTCTTCCAAACGAATATAAATTCCTCCGGCTACTTCTGGCCGATTCAGTCTACGCCATTCACGAGCCTGCTTGATTGCCCGGTTTAATGTATTAAACGGGGCTTCCTTTGTCCCGGGATTCTTATCATTCCCCTGCAAGGATACATAAATTTCTCCCGCAAAAAGCGAGGGAAACCACCCCAAGAAAATAATAAAAGAAAAATAAGTAAAAGTCTTTTTCATGGTACTACCTCAATGTGCTACTTCAATAAAGACGAACACACATCGATTTAGTACTCTATGTAAAGGCAATAGATAGGTTATTCTTAGGAATGTTTTACAACATCAAATAGGTTACCGAATAAGACCTATGATAAATTGATAGCAAAAATAACCGCAGACAACAAACTTCAGTAAAGTTCCGAATATAAATCCGAGTAAAGAGCCCACACCTGATTTAAGTGCCTGCGAGAACTCTTTATTTCCTAATAGTTCACCAATCACCGCCCCTAGAAACGGACCGAGAATAATGCCCCAAGGCAAGAAAAGAAGACCGACAAGGGTTCCTATGATACATCCCCAATTACCCCATTTACTACCGCCACTATATTTACTTCCCAGCATCGGAGTGAAATAATCCAATACCTGCAAAACAGCTACAATCAATACCCATACGATTAATTGTGTCGTAGAATATTGTACCTTATCCGTGAAGTGCAGAATAACCAACCCGACATAAGCAATAGGCGGACCGGGAAGAAACGGCAGAATACAACCAGCTAACCCGGCTATCATACAAAGGGCACTAATTACAATCAAAATAATGTCCAACATAATCTATTTTTTTAGTTCTGCACAAAAATACAGTATCTTTCAGTAAAAACAAGCTAACCCCGAGAATTATTTCCGCCCCTTCACAGCTGTTTCAGAATAGCTTTGTGAGGGCTGCAGTTCTTAGTGTGAATGAGTTTTTCCAATACTTTTTTGAGGATGCCTCGTACCCAACAAGAACTTTTACTATCTTTGTGTCGTTAACGCTAAAGAAGCAAGTTGTTAAATAAGAAATCAGCAGGAGGACAGAAGATGGATCCAATGGAATATATAGTACCCAACAGAAAGCGTTTGCCTTACGGTATGATGAACTTCGCAGTCATCCGCCGCGAAGACTATTATTATGTAGACAAAACCCACTTCATTCCTATGATAGAGCAGGCAGACCGGTTCTTTTTCTTCATCCGTCCCCGCCGCTTCGGCAAAAGCCTCACGCTGAACGTACTGCAACACTACTACGATGTGCGTACCCGCGATAAGTTCAACGACTTATTCGGCGACCTCTACATTGGGAAGCATCCCACAGCAAACCGCAACAGCTATCTGGTGCTTTACCTCAACTTTTCAGGTATCACCGGCGAACTGAACGATTATCGAAAAGGACTGGATGCACATTGCCAAATCCGCTTCGACTTCTTCTGTGAAGTCTATTCTGACCTCCTGCCACAAGGTATCAGAGAACGATTGGACGAAAAGGACGGGGCTGTCAACCAACTGGACTATTTGGTTTCGGAGTGCGAACGTGCCGGACAGAAAATGTATCTCTTCATCGACGAATACGACCACTTCACCAACGCCATCCTTTCCGATGCGGAAAGTTTGCACCGCTACACTGATGAAACGCATGGCGAAGGTTATCTGCGTGCTTTCTTCAATAAGGTGAAGGCAGGAACTTATTCCAGCATAGAGCGTTGTTTCATCACCGGCGTAAGCCCCGTAACGATGGATGACCTGACGAGTGGCTTCAACATCGGCACAAACTACTCACTTACCCCTCAATTTAACCAAATGATGGGGTTCACCGAAGAAGAAGTGCGCGAAATGCTGACTTACTATTCAACGAACAGTCCTTTCCGCCATACTGTTGACGAATTGATAGAAATAATGAAACCATGGTACGACAATTATTGCTTCGCGCAGGATTGTTACGGTGAAACTACCATGTACAACTCCAACATGGTGCTCTACTTCGTGAAGAATTACATAGATAACGGCAAAGCGCCACGAGAAATGATAGAAGATAATATACGTATCGACTATGAAAAGCTGCGTATGCTCATTCGAAAGGATAAGGAGTTTGCACACGATGCTTCCGTCATTCAAACTTTAGTGAGTCAAGGTTATATCACCGGTGAACTGAAGAAGGGTTTCCCTGCCCTCAACATCACCAATCCGGACAATTTTATAAGCCTGCTCTACTATTTCGGAATGTTAACCATTAGCGGAATAGATAAAGGCAAGACCAAACTGACCATTCCGAACCTGGTGGTTCAAGAGCAGCTCTACACTTATTTGCTGAATACCTACAACGACGCAGACTTAAATTTCAGCAGCTACGAAAAGAGCGAACTTTCAAGTCAGCTCGCCTATGATGGCAATTGGCAAGCCTATTTCAGTTACATTGCCGACTGCCTGAAACGTTATGCATCCCAGCGTGACAAGCAAAAGGGCGAATTCTTCGTTCACGGCTTCACCTTGGCCATGACTGCGCAAAACCGCTTCTACCGTCCTATCTCCGAGCAAGATACACAAGCGGGTTACGTCGATATTTTCCTCTGTCCCATGTTGGACATATATTCTGACATGAAGCACAGCTACATCGTTGAGTTGAAGTACGCCAAATATCGCGATTCTGAAAACCGTGTGGAGGAATTGCGTCAGGAAGCCATCGCCCAGGCCAACCGCTATGCCGACACGGACACGGTGAAACAAGCTATTGGCTCCACGCAACTACACAAGATTGTAGTGGTATATAAAGGTATGGAAATGCGGGTATGCGAAGAGTTATAATGAACAATCTCTTTACCCTTCACTTTTCCTTGTATTATCCTATCTATAAGCAGTTTATAGGTGAAGGGTGTTCCCTTCACCCATCCTTTCACGTTTTTTCTTTTTCAAATTGTACCTTTCCACAATAAAAGCACTACCTTTGTCAATCATGTATGTAATATACAATATAAAATGAACGACAATAAATTAAAAAACAAAACAGTCCCTTTCAACTACGCCCGCTGCTACAACGAGCAATGTCCAAAAGCTTGTAACTGCCTGCGTCGGGTGGCTGCACTTCTCACTACCGCTGACACGTCCTACATCAGCATCGTAAACCCAATGTGCATTCCGGCCACCGGAATTGACTGTCCTCACTTCCAAAACGCAGAAAAGATACATGTGGCATGGGGTATCAGCCACCTGCTGGACAACGTACCTTATAAGGACGGAACAAACATCAAGCAACAACTGATCGGGCATTTCGGAAAAACTCTTTACTATCGCTTTTATCGCGAAGAACGCTTCCTAAGCCCCGCAGATCAAAACTATATCCGCCAGCTTTTTCGCCGGAAAGGTATCACCGAAGAACCGGTCTTTGACAGTTACACGGATGAGTATAATTGGTAAAGCTGCGTTCTAACTAGTTTCCAGCCTGCTGAAACTTTTTGTTTCAAGCGCTAGAAACTAAAAGTTTCATACGGTGAAACGATTCGTTTCTCACCGAGAAACAAACTGTTTCACTATGGGAAACCATTCGTTTCAAAGTATGAAACAAAAAATGGAACTAGTTGAAAACAAAAGAAGCCCTGATGAAGAGGCAGGTGAAGCTTAGGCCTTCACCTGCTATCACCGATGAACAAAGCGATGCAGAAGATGTTGAAGAGGTGAGAGGAATTTGAAGAGAAAAAGATAAGATATTTATTTCAACTACCTTACCTTCATTAGAGTTAGAACGCACCTTTATTAATTACAGTTTCTTCAGGTATAATTCCTATTTCATCAGGAAGCAGCCATTATATTATTCGCTTGTTTCTATCTTTTTGATGATTCGTGCCGGATTGCCGGCTACGATTGTCATCGCCGGAACATCTTTAGTTACCACGCTACCGGCTCCCACTACCGCTCCATAGCCAATCCTTACACCTGGAAGTATGGTCGAATTTATGCCAATCCAAACATTGTCCTCAATCACAAAAGGAATCATACGGTCATAGAGGTCAAGTGATTATTTTTAGTGTTATAGTTAAAATTTATCTACTACACTTGCAAGTTCTCTCATTAATTTGTTTCTTTGTCTTTAAGGATTGAATAAAGCCTCATATAAGGCTAACAAATTTATTCATCACCTATAATGAAAGAATTATGAGTAACAGAGAACTATCTAACAGAATTGAATATTTTGTGGGATGTATAGGAGCTTTCGCTGAAAAATATTCCTTAAGTAACAGTCAGGCATACAAATACCTGAAGCGTTTTTCCGGCTTGGATTTCTTAGAAGAATTCTATGATATCGAACATACATTCTCCATAGATGAAGCTGTGGATGATTTAACGAAAATCTGTCAACGAAATGGAGGAGCTTTAGCATGATTCTTTACCACGGTTCAAATATAGAAATATCCCAAATAGATATTGATAAAGGAAGAAAAGGCTAAGACTTCGGAAAAGGGTTTTATCTGAGTGAAGATATTAAACAAGCCGAAAAGATGGCAAGTTTAACGACATTCAGACAAGGAAAAGGGGTTCCTGTTGTTTCTAAGTTTATGTTTGATGAATCTATTCTAAATGGTAAAAGTGATATTAAAATCAAACAGTTTGGCGGATATACCATAGAATGGGCTGAATTTATTCTATTAAATAGAAACAATAATACCAATATTCAAGCCCATGATTATGATATTGTAATAGGTCCCATTGCTGATGATACTGTAGGTCTCCAATTAAGACGATTTATTCAGGGATATATAAACATATCACAATTAGTGAATGAATTATCATATATCCGCCCTACTATACAATATTTCTTTGGAACTTCCGCTGCAATTAATTTACTAAAAAGTTATGAATAAGGAAAAACAATTTTTAGTTGAATCTTTAGGAAAAGAACTGATAGAAATGCTTATGAGCGACTACGGATGGGATTTGCAAAAATCTATGGATGTACTGTATTCTTCTGAAACTTTCGCAAAATTAGAAGACGAACGTTCCGGCTTATATTATCAAGGAGCCATATATGTCTACAGTTTTTTAAAACAGGAAATAGAAAAGGGGACTATTGATTAAAATCAAATACTCCCCCATAATACAGACAGCCGATATGTGTGCATGAGAGCTAATCGAAAACACTCAATATTTATCGGTCATTACAAATACCAACTCCCCTCCCTTCATAATTTCCGAATGATGTATTCTGAAATTCTCAACGGGTTTGCCATTCCACGTTACCGACTTCACATACTTATTCTCATTCGACAATCCTTTTGCTTGCATCGTGAACGTTTTATCATTCGGTAATGAAATAGTAACTTCTTCCACCTGTGGTGCTCCCAATATATATTCTCCCCCAATCGGATTTACCGGATAGAACCCCATTGCAGAGAATATATACCATGCTGACATTTGCCCGCAATCATCATTTCCGCACAATCCATCCGGTTTGGGGAGGTAAAAACGGTCAAAGATTTCACGAATGAGCTGTTGGGTTTTATAAGGTTGTCCGGCATAGTTATACAAATAAGCTACATGATGACTAGGTTCATTGCCATGTGCATATTGTCCGATAAGTCCGGTCACGTCTTGCGTAAACCCTGTATTTTCCGCGGATGATTCTAAAAAGAATAAAGAATCCAGTTTGTTAACGAACTTTTCTTTACCTCCGAGTAAATTGATTAATCCTTCCACGTCATGTTGCACGTGCCAAGTATATTGCCAGGCATTTCCTTCTGTATAATCTCCGCCGGAAGTAGCGGCATGAGACAATAAGAATGTATTAAAAGGTGTACGCCATTTTCCTTTCGAATCCTTTCCCCGCATCATAGTCGTTGAGGGATCCAACAGATTCTTGTAGTAGGAAGCCCGGCGGGAGAAATAAGCATAATCTTTCTCTTTTCCTAAAGATTTCGCCATGCGGGCTACACAATAATCATCATAGGCGGACTCTAATGTACGGGAAACCGACTCTTTGGGGATGATGTCGAAAGGATAATATCCATAACGATCATAAACCTCCCAGTCCGAATGTTGATGGCTTACGGTAGAACTTCCACGAATAGCGGCATACGCCTCTTCCACGTCAAATCCTCGGAATCCTTTCAGATAGGCGTCCACGATGACAGGGATAGCATGATTGCCTATCATGCAATGTGCCTCTTTTCCCCACAATGCCCAGATAGGAAGATACCCCATCGTGCGATAGTGTTCGAGCATACTCTGTATCATTCCGTCCACCCGCTCCGAGGAGAGAATGGTGTACAAGGGATGAGTTGCACGATAGGTGTCCCAAAGGGAAAGCGTGGAATAATAAGAGCCCGTCTTCGAGGTATACACTTTATCGTCAGCACCCCGATAACGTCCGTCCGTGTCCGCCATGTCGTTGGGCTGGATAAACAGGTGATAGAGCGAAGTATAAAAATTCTTCTTCTGTTCGTCGCTACCCGTCACCTTTACCCGATCAAACAAGTTGTTCCATTGTCGGCGGGCCTCCATACGAATCTTATCGAAGTCCCATCCCGGATTCTCTTTCGCTAACGCCGCTTTCGCGCCTTCCAGACAAACGGAAGAGAGCGCTATTTTCACTTGCAGCGTATCACCTTCAGCAAGGTCGAAATCAAGAATAAGTCGTTTCGCCTTCTCCCCTCCTGCCGATGAAAGCACTTCACGTACAACATACGGTTTGTCAAAAGAGATCACATAATAGTATTGTCGCTTTACCCAATTTTCTACCACTTGATGACCTGTGATGGTATGATTGTCGGGCATATCCATTTCAGCAGACAAGACATGTGTTTTCAGCCGTTCTTTATCCCAAACGATCCCGTTCTGGAGGTCTACCAGTAAGTGGGCAGGAGCAGTGGAATGATAAACGTAACGATGAAAAGAGGTACGCTGCGTGGAGGTCAATTCCACATCCACAGCAGCATCCGTCAGTCGGACGGCATAGTATCCGAGAGACGCCTTTTCGGATTTTTTATCAAACTTGCTTCTATAGACTCCGTCTTTCACTTCCCCACTGAAAGGCAATAGAAGAACGTCTCCCAGATCGGGACACCCCGTCCCACTCAAATGCGTTTGGGCGAAACCGATAAGGGAATCATCCGCAAAGTTATATCCGCTACAATACTTCCATTCGTCATTACCCGTTTCGGGGCTTGCTTGAATGAAACCGAAAGGTACGCAGGCTCCGGGAAAGGTATGTCCGTTGTCGGAAGTACCAACGAATGGATCAGCATATCGAATATAATCATCATCCATGTCGGTCCGGAAGAATAATGTTCCATAGCCGGGGCCATCACACCATTTGGAAGCGCCCTCTACTGACATCTTGGAGAGAACCCGGCGAGTATACGGCATATCCAATCCCTTGCGGGTGACGTAATGATTATATACGATCTCATAGATAGGTCGAAACACTCCCCGAAATTTGTCCGAAATTGTTTGCCAGTTGCAATATCGGCCCGAAATATCAGTCCACGTAGTAAAGGGAACGGATTCTCCCAAGTTATATTTCGCTGTATATTCGTAACCGGTCAACAGACGGTTATCAAGAGCGGCGTACATCTTCCCATCCCCCTGATTGTAAGCGGTTTCGCAGGCTTCCGCCAAATTACCTAAGCCGAACATCACGTGGTCTTGATCGCGACCGCTCTCCTGACACTGTCCGTTCTCGCCGATATAATTCTTAATCGTTCCGTTGTCGTGCCCGTTGTAATAGAAGTGAACTGCCTGATTGTAGAGAGCCTCATCTTCGAGGAAAATGCCGAAAGCCATGTATGCTTTGGTAGCAGCAGCCCCCCAGTTGCCGTTTGTATATGGTTTCGCCTTGAAGAAAGTGTCCAATACAGGAATGAATACCGTTCGCAACATCTTCTCCCAGCCGGCAATCTCCGCCGGAGTGACTTTGGAATAGGTATGTTTAATTAGTTCTGCCGCGTTCGCCAACATACTGCCTTGTAGAGAGGCGCACAGTGGGTCGTCATTGTCGTTCGGACCTATTAATTTCAGCATGGCGCTGTAAGCATTCAATATCTCTATCGACTTGCGGGCATGGGCTTCATCTCCGGTGAGGGTCCACATCAAGGCGTTGAGATAAGCTGCCTTATGATCGTCTTCACTAGGGCGTTTGGTATGTTTGTTCACTCCCAAGCGGGCTATTACCTCAAAAGGACCTTGCATCTGATAAGTGGACAAGGCACAAGAATCAGCTTCGAGCAATCGGTAAGAACTGTAAGCCGGCTCTATCCGATGATCTATGTAATATTTCATCCTCTCCAGGCTCTCTTTCGTATGGAGAATACCCGGATGCATGAACTTGTTCGCTTCGGACAAAGATTGTCCGGCACGTATCTTCTTCCATCTCATGAGCGCTTCAATGTAATAATAATCAGCATAGATAATAGAGGCATCTATCTCATCGTCGGCTGGATAGTGTCCGGTAGAGTGCAGCAGAAGAGCAGGATTCTTATCACGGCTTTGATACTTCTTCGTAGAAAGGTTGCGGAGCATCTTCTCCGCCAATTTATAATATTTATCTGCCCGCTCCTTATCGTCTTCCAGCGTCGACAGTTCCAACAAAGCTGAAGCGACAACCGCTGCTGCCGAAGCATCTCTGGGAGCGGTTGGGATATCGGGAGCATCGAAGTCCCAATAAGGAATCAAGTCGGCAGGCAGACGACGGATGTAGAGATCTGCCACTTTTTCGGCAAAGCGAAGATATTCTTTGTCACGTGTTTCACGATAGACCATCGTATATCCGTAGACAGCCCACGCCTGTCCGCGCGCCCACATCGAGGCGTCGTTATATCCTTGATGAGTGATTCCTTTGATGAGTTTTCCTGTAATAGTATCGTAGACAGCTACATGATAGCAAGAACCGTCTGTACGGAAATGGTTAGCTTTCGTCACACGAGCATGAGACAAAGCGATATCATAGAGCCTCTTCCCTCCTCCATGCTTGGCAGCCCAGAAAAGAAGTTCCAGATTCATCATGTTGTCGATAATCGTGTTATGAGGCCAATTGCTTTCTTTCACTTTCCAAGGCCACGATAAGAGGGTGCCTACACGGGGGTTGTAAAGTTTTGCCAGTTCGTCCGCACTTTTCAGCAGGATATCTTTGTAATAGTTCTCTTTCGTAAGGCGATAGGCATGACCGTAGCTACAAAACATTTGAAATCCCATATCGTGACTGGTAACTTTACTCGACAGAGACTCCAGCAATTTTGTAAAATGAACAGCTTTTTCCTTTATCTCCGGTTCATGGCTGTATTCGTAATCATACCACAGGACTCCCGGAAAAAATCCGCTTGTCCAGTCGTGGGGACTCACCATATCCCACGATGACTTGCCAGCTTCAATAGCTCTCGGAAGTTTCGAAGAAGTTCCTATTGCTTTCAATGTTTTATGTATTTGCCGATTACAGTAAGCCAGTTCTTTTTCTTGGGCACCGGCTATACAGATAACGCATAAACTTATCCACAAAGAGAGTATTCTTTTCTTTATCATTTACCTATATTTTAATGATGTATATAATAACAAGAGGGTGTATCGAAAGTCTACAGTAACTCAAGACACACCCTCCCTTTATCCTCTTTTTACCTATTTTTTACCTTATAATTGGAAGGTGATTAGTTTTCTTCCAAATATTTAATCAGTTCCGCTTCGTTTCTAAAGGATTTCATCCATTTAACGGTATAAGGCGATACGCCGTCCGGATATTCAAGATCAGCAATCTTCAACTTGAGAGACATATTGAATGATTGATCCGTAGGTATCGGCTTACCTAACGTGTAACTTGCTCCCGTCACCAAATCCCAGTAATAAACAGTACCATACTCCTTCTCAACGGTAGAATAAGTGCCATGTCCGTGCTGGTTACCTTTATCATTTATTAAAGATCCATATTCGGGAGAGTCAAATGTTATCGCTTTCTTCGCTGGAAGACCTTCTATAACTACCGCTACAATAGGATAATTACCTACGTGGAAGGTTGACTTTCTCTCTATATCACCTCTATATTTTCCATTGCTTTGCAAAGCAGGTGTCACCACCAAATTATCTCCGTCTGCTGCAGTCGTTGCATTGGCCGTAGCGACCTTCCATTCGGTTCCTTTCGCATCAATAGCTCCTTCACTCGGCGGCATACCCGATTCCGTACGGAACAGTAGTGTCCCATATCCCGGATGATCACACCACATTGCATCCCCTTCCGGAGAGATTCTGGATATCACCTGTTGCGTATACGGCATTTCCAGACCTTTGCGAGTTACGTAATGATTGTAAGCAATCTCAAATACCGGTCGGAATTTTCCTCTATCCTCATCAGAGATATTATTCCATCTCACTCCCGTCACATCCGTGAAAGGTTCAAAAGACACATCGTGTCCGAGATTATACTTAGCTGTATACTCATACCCTTTCATAAGTCTGTTTTCCGATGCGCTCCAAAGCGTCTCGTTGCCCTGATTATAAGCAATTTCGCAGGCTTCTGCCAGATGTCCTATCCCCAGCATCGTGTGGTTTTGGTCACGTCCGCTTTCCTGACACTGTCCGCTCTCCATAATATAGTTCGTCAAACTTCCGTTGTCGTGCCCCTCATAGAAAAACGTCACCGCTTCGTTATAGAAACTTTCGTCATCCAAAAAGATACCGAACGCCATAAAGGCCTTGATAGCAGCGGTTCCCCAGTTGCCGTTTGCATAAGGAGATTTGGCAAAGAAGTTTCTTAATACCGGAATAAATACGTTACGGAACATATTCTCCCAAGATTTGACATCCGTATCTGATACCGAAGGATAAGTATGTCTCATCAGTTCAGCGGCATTGGCAAGAAGAAATCCCTGCAAAGCAGCGCACAAGGGAGCGTCATTATCACTCATGTCTATCTCACGCAATGTGCCGGCATAAGCATTCAATATCTCAATCGACTTTTGAGCATGCGCTTCATTTTTGGTGATATTCCACATAAGAGCATTCAGATAGGCAGCTTTGTGATCCTCCTCGCTCTTAGTTTTGGTAGGATGAGGGGTCATATCTGGATTAAAACGAGCAATAGTTGTGAAAGGACCTTGAATTATATATGAAGCAGAGGCCAAAGAATTCTGCTGCAACAGTCTGTAACAGTCCACCGCTGGAGAAACATTCCCATTCACAAAGTTCTGCATTCGGGTAATGGAAGCTGTCGTGTGTAGAATACCGGGATGAACAAACTCCATAGAAGGTCCCACTTCCGTATAGTTGGGGTTCGGATTGGGCGGCGGAGGCGTATTATCTTCCTGACACGAAACAAACGTAAACAACAAGCATAATATCGGTAGTATATATTTCATTTTCATATGAATATCATTTTAAAGGTTCAACATTCGATTACCAACCCGGATTATTACCCAATTCGTGACCGTTGGACAAAGAGTTCAGCCACTGCAAAGGAATCGGACGCAATTTAAACTTATTCTCAAACGACTCTTGCGTCAAGGTAGTCTTGATTGTCCCACCATAGATGTTGGATACATCCCAGTTGTACTTCAATACACGTTCAGCCAGTTTGCCGGTGCGTTGCAAGTCGTTCCAGCGTGATCCTTCACCAAGGAGTTCTTTGGCTCTTTCGTCCAAAATATTGTCTATCGTGACATTGGAATAACGAGAAAGCCCACCCTGCGGAGAATGTTTTTCAGCACGGGAAACAACGTAGTTAATATATTTTTCGGCATTAGCCTGATCGTTGTTATTCATCACTGCCGCTTCCGCCGCAATCAGACAAGTTTCCGCCAAACGGAAGAGATAGATATCACGCGTTCCCGAACCGGATTCGTCTTCCCTATACTCCGCGTTTCCATCTTTGAATTTCCAGATAGGAAGACAGGTACGAGAAGTTGAGTTCGTTGTCTGATAAGCGCGTTTGTAGTAATCATCATTCGCCCAATTTGTGTCATCCCCCATCGGGTAGTTGAATACTTTGTATCTTACTCCATTCTTATCCGTTTCAGCCCAATACTTATATTCAGGATCGGTAGGTACCGGGAAATAGATAATCTTATCGCCTTTGGCGAACACTCCATCTACAGGAGTAGTACACTGGAACCAGTTCTTGCCTGCATCCTTTCCGTCTGTGGAAGTACTCGCATTACCATTCAAAGGACTCATAAAGGTCACAGAAGGACGTCTGTCTTTCTGCCAGTCATACATCATATAAGCAAATTTAGTAGGAATCGCCTCCACATGCATACTCGCATTACCATAATAACTGTCTTTGCCCAATCCCAGCCATCCGCCAATAGCATAAGGCATCATATACCACTGATTCCAGATATTGGTGTTGTAGTTAGCTCCGTCAGCAAAACCGATAGGGAAAATAATTTCATCGTTTATCTCATTCGACTGACGATGAACCATCGCATAGTCGTCCAACAGCTTATGTCCGGAATTAAGATACACATCTTCCGCATCCTTGAATGCGTTTTCAAAATCCTTCGGATCGGCATACTCTTCATAACCACGTGTCAGATAAGCCAACGCACGGATATGCTTCGCAGCAGCTTTGGACATGCGTCCGTAGTTGGAACCCGTTTGACGCCAGGGAAGAACACGAATGGCTTCTTCCAAATCTGTAAAAATCTGCTGGTAGAAAGCGGCACCATTCGAATACTCGACAGTATAGCTCGGCTCTTTAGACTCGTTGATTTTCAACGGTCCCTGTCCCCAGTTCCTCACAATCTCAAACAAATACCAGGCTCTCAACGCTTTGGCTTCAGCCACAAGCTGCGTCAACGCACTGGGTTCTATTCCATCAGGGTCGTCTGTCTTCAAAATGACACTCTTCGAACGATCGATAGCAGCATTTACATTATTCAATGCATTGAAATAAGAACTCCACATCGCATAAATCGTACCATTATTTGACTGATAAGTAGTGGTATACTGATTCATTGCCGCTACTTCCGTCGGATAATTCTGTGTGAAAACATCCGTACCTTGTTGTGTAAATATCTGATAAGTAGTAGTATTATAGATATTTTTCAAGTTTGAGTAGCAACCTACAATCAGACTCTCATATCCACCCTTTGTCTGATAGTATTTGTCCGCTGACTGGCTGGAATGGTTCACTTCGTCCAGAAAATCAGAACAAGCAGTCATTCCAAAAGTGAATAACAGAAGCGTATACTTCAAATATCTTTTGTTTATCATAGATCTGTTTTTTTTAAAATGAAATATTAACACCAAGTAAAGCATTCATAGTCATACCGTCCGTATCTCCGATGTTGGTAAGATCGGGCTGTTCGGGATCAAGACCTCTGAACTTCGTAAGAATGAAAGGATTCTGCACAGTCACATAAATACGGGCGTTATCCAGTCCCCATTTTGACATCAGTCTCTTATTTAAAGTATATCCCAACGTGATATAGGAAACTTTCAGGAAGTCTGTTCTTTCATAAGCGATATTACCTCTGGAGCCCATCTGTGAAGGGCGTCCCATGGTGTTCGAAGGATTCTCCGGCGTCCAATAATTAGTCCGCAGATTGTTGAAGTTCTGGCTGTTCCATTCCAATGCGAAGTTCTCAAAGAAACGGTCGTACTGTGTGGCTCCCGCCTGGAAATACATGTGGAACGAAAAGTCGAAATCATAGATTTTGAACATATTTGTCATACCTCCTGTCCAGTCCGGTGTTCTCTTGCCGTCGATGATATAGTCATCGTCCGTCAGCTTGCCGTCATTGTTATAGTCTTTAATCTTGAAGTTACCCGGTACACAACCATATTTTGCAGCCTCTTCTTCTTCTCCCAACTGCCATACGCCAATTGTATTTTGAGTCCAGTTCGTATCTACCGGCTTACCAATAAAACGCTTGTCAGAATAGCGTCCTCTCATGCCTTGCAGATGAATGGAATAATTGCTAAGATCTTCTTCGTCAGCCAGACTTACGATTTCGTTTTTGTTGTAAGCCAGGTTGATGGTCGTATTCCAGGCAAAGTTCTTGGTCATGATATTCGCGGTATTCAACTGCAACTCAAATCCGCTGTTTCTTACGGAACCTACATTCGAAGTAACCGATGAATAACCCAAATGAACAGGAATATTGCGTTTCATCAACAGGTCATTGGTAGTACGATTGTAGTACTCAATGTTACCTGCAATCCGTTGGTTTAAGAAACCGAAATCAAGACCTACGTTATATTCTGAAGTACGCTCCCAAGTCAGCATCGGATTGGCAATGTTGGCGGGAAGATTTCCTACGGAAGTAGACGTTCCGAACGGATAATATACAGACCCCGAAATGGTACCTTCGGATGCATAAGGAGACACAGAGTTGGTATTCCCCGCCTGACCATAACTGAAACGCAGTTTCAGGTTGGACAACCAATCCAGATTCTTGGCAAAGTCTTCTTCAGTGATTCTCCACGCAATAGCTGCGGAAGGGAAAAGCGCCCATTTATTTCCTTCAGACAAACGTGAAGAACCATCGTAACGCAAGCTGGCTGTAAGCAAGTATCTATCCATCAGCCCATAGTTGATTCTACCTACATAAGACATCATCGTCCACTGGCTGAAATTGGAGCTCAAGCTCTCGATAGCTCCCCCATTCAGGTTATACCAAAGTGAATTAAAAGACAAGTCCTTGCTTGCACCATACAATCTGTCGTACTGATACTTTTGAGCGGAGAACACTCCGGTCGCAGTAATAGAATGAACGGACTTCTTCCAAGTATAGTTCACAATATTATCCCAAATCCAACTCAATGAATTATCTTTCGTCGCATTCGCCTTAGCACCTTTGGCAGTTCCCTGCTGTGCCTTTGTCCACACTCCGATATAATCCCCCATGGAAGTCTGTGTAAAATAGGGAGAAAATGAAGAAGTAAGCTCTAAATTTTCAATAGGTGTTATTTTAAGATAAATATTGCTTTGCAGGTTGAGGCTCTTCACTTGCGAGCGCTGGTTTTGAGAAGTAACCAACGGATTGAAAAGATTATTGCCGGAATATTTCCATATCTCCTCACCTGTCACCAAGCTATTGGGATGTTGAGTAGGACGCATACGGAACACATCACGCAACAAGTCCCAGTTACCTTTTTCACGAATACTGTGAACCGCATACATACTTCCTCCGAAAGAAACATGCTTATTAATAGTGATGTCTATTACCGAACGCAAGTTGTAGCGTGTATATTCTTGCGGCTGAATCATACCATCTTCGAAATAATAGCCGCCAGAGAAACCGTATTTCACAGCTTCCGTGCCACCAATTGCCGACAAGCTATGGTTTGTCATAAAGGCAGGACTGGATACAGCGTCCAACCAATCGAAATATTTACCTTCTTTCACCGCCTGCAATTCGGACGGGTCGGTAAAAATTTGTTCGTCTCTCTTATAAATATAGTTGGGAGCTCCGCCACGGGTAGCCTCTCTCGCCAGCTGCACATATTCGTCACCGGACATCATATCGGGCAAGTTTGTATAAGATCTCACACCAACATAACCGTTATAGGAAATTTTCGGCTTACCAGTCTGTCCTCTTTTGGTCGTTACGATGATTACACCGTTTGCGCCACTGGAACCATAAATAGCCGTTGCCGAAGCATCCTTCAGGACGTCAATCTTTTCAATATCGTCCGGATTGACAAAATCCAGATTACCACCGGGAACCCCGTCAATGACAATCAAAGGAGACGAAGAGGCGGTGATAGAGTTGATACCACGAATCTTTATATCGTAGCCTCCACCCGGTTTGTTATTCGAACGTGTGATGGTCACACCAGACAACTCTCCTTGCAACGCACCTGCCGAGTTCGTTTTTCCACCTCTAAGCAGAGTTGTATTGGAGACAGAAGCAACAGAACCAGTCAGGTCGGACTTCTTCACAGAGCCGTAACCGACTACCACTACTTCGTTCAATGACTTCGCGTCTTCACGCAATACAACATTCAGAAAGTTTTGAGCGGATATTTTTATTTTTTGTGTCGTGTAACCAAGATATGAGATTTCAACCTCATCTCCTGCAGCTACTTCCAAAGAGAAATTACCGTTCATGTCCGTTATCACTCCCTTTTTTGTTCGGGGAACGATCACATTAGCACCCACCACAGGAAGGTCTGCTTCATCTTTTACGATACCTGTTATCTTCTTTTCCGAACCGCTTGCGCGTCCGTCTTTGTTTGTAGAAGAGACGTTGGGCTTTTTAGCCAGAATGATATGACGTCCTTTAATGGTATATGACAAGTTGGTCTTACTTGCAACCGCATCCAGGACATCTTTCAAGAAACTGTTCGTTTGATTAATTGTGATTCGTTGTTGCTTGTTGATTTCGTCCGAATCATAGAAAAACAAATAGTTGGTCTGCTTTTCTACCATTCGTAACACAGTCTCGAGTTTTTCATTTTTTACTGATATCGATATTTTCTTTTCCTGCGCATACACGTTACCAACTATGCCCTGCAGAATAAATAACAACAAAACAGCAAAGGTTATTTTTGTATTTTTTATGCTTCTTTTTAGGGCAAACCCATAGACAATAGGCTGTTTATTCATACATTTGTAAGTTTTAAGATTAAATACTATTCCGTTCGAAGGAAGTTTAATTTAGGAGATGCGTGCATCTCTCGGAGAGAAGAGGATTCGCCAAAATCTTCTTCTCTTTTTTTAAGGCTAACTACTGTTCATAATAATGTTTTATTAGATTATACGGCTCAATTAATTGTCACTTGCCGATTATTAATACTGTATCGAATAGGGATTGAAATATTAATTATATCCAAAATGTCTTTGATGTTTTGTCCCCGATAGAAAGTTCCGGTAAACCGGCGTTCTTTCAACTTATCAGACTGTATCCGGAAACTGACACCGTATATATTTCCCAATCGGGCTAATATACCCTCCAAATTCTCTTCATGGAAATAGTAATAACCGGAAATCCATGAGGTGTAAAGAGCCGCATCTACTTGAGCCACTTTATAAGTACCTTTGTTTTTGTGATATATATATTGTTGATTCGGAGTTAAAACGGTTGAAGTACTGACCCTCTCACTAACCAAACGAATGGAACCTTCCAATAATGTGGTGGTTACCACGGAATCAGACGGATAAGCGTCAACATTAAATTTCGTCCCTAAAGCTTCTATTTCTTGCCCATTCACAACCACGATAAAAGGCTTGTCTTTCTGCTTGGCTACATTAAAGAACGCTTCTCCTTCCAGATAAACAACACGCTTATCTTTTCCATATTGCGGATCATAGCGGAAGTTAGTCTGACTCCCCATACTAATTTCGGTGCCGTCTGGCAAAACAACTTTATCAGCTACGATTCCATCGCCACCAACATATCGGGCAACAGGTACGGAAGAAGCATCACCCAACCACCAAAAGAGAACGGAAGTAAAAGCAACAGCTATCACCGCCACCGCTGCATAAGCCTGAACTTTCCGGAAGAGAGTGTATATTTTCCTCGGAGCCTGTTTCTGTTTCTTTTCCAGTAACCGCTGCCAGCTCTTATCCATATCAATATTATTTCCTTTAGACAAGCAAGCGTCATAAACCATCTTTGCCTCAAAAAAGATCTTTTTATTTTCAGGCGTTTCATTCACCCAATCATAAAACTGATTGATCTCTTTCTCATTCAACGAGCCTTTCAAAAATCCTATTATTAAATCTGAAGTCATGCTTTCCATATATAAATAGATACTATTTTCCTGTTTTTATATATGTAACGAGCAATCAGCAGGAATTACTCACCGGCTTCTTTATTTTTTTGAATTTTATTTTCCGGGATTGCGAAGAATGGCAACAAATCAGCACTAAACGAACATGAATAGATAAACGAAAGCAGTCTGAAGCTCTTTCCGTAAGAAAAGTAAAGTTCTGTATAATTGGTTTTCCACTGTCCGGGTAGATAAGTTTAACCTCTCGGCAATTTCCGCCGCTTTAAGCCCTTCCATATAAGATAAGAGGAAGATTTCACGTCTTTTTTCGGGCAGTTCATTTATTTTTGCCATCACATGTGCCATTAAGTCTTTCCTCATAAACAATTCATCAGCACCGTCATAAAAACTCAACTCATCTAATTTGAGCTGAATAGCACGCTTGTCGGCAAACTCCTGTTCCAAACTAATACGACGCAAATGATCTATACAAGCATTTCGGACAGCAACAAACAATATATTTTTAACCTCTGATTCTGATAACAAAAACACTTGTTTGTCCCATATTCTAAGAAATACATCATGGACAATATCTTCCGCAAAGAAAGGAGAAATAAACTTCCCCGCAAAACGCAACAACATAGGTGCATATTGCATATACAGTTTCTGATAATTGCTTATATCATTCACATGTTCATCTTTCATTTTAGTATTCTACAAGGCCAAAGTCTATTAATAATCTATTATCAGAGAAAGCAGAATTCATCTTATTGCTGGCGACAAAAATAGATATATTCTCGTTATAAACAAAAAAGATAGGAATCGTTTTTCCTTCACCCTGACTATATATTCATAGAATATGCAATAAACTCAAAACGATGCAAATTTCCGTCCTCATTTGCCCTGTTTACATAAATAAAAACTATCTTTGCGTTTCAGAATCCCGAAAGACGAAAGAAAT
>ERZ838118.1415-NODE-1415-length-29379-cov-4.681728_pt1 | contig 29379 bp, 30 predicted proteins | sample MGYA00519863_ERZ838118 | MGnify/ENA primary metagenome ERZ838118 (study PRJEB31850, sample SAMEA3708827) | human gut metagenome | biome: human gut; feature: human-associated habitat; material: faeces | place: China | collected 2014 ...
TATATTTTAACAAACAGAATGCAGAAAGACATAATAAAAGGTGTAGCTGATGAAGTTACACCCTTATTTTTTATACTGTTTTATTGATATATTTTATTGTGTTCAATTCCTACGGTTTAGTATGTTATAGTGTGTTGGGGGGTGGCTTAAACTAAAAAAGGAAATTGTTTTTCTCTGCTGCCCTGTAGTTGGTTCTTCTCGACACGGACTTGAAAAATTTACCCCTACGATATTTTCAATCCTAAAATCTGTCGCTTTGAAATGAACGGAAGTATTATTTATAAAACCTCTATTACGGAAGTGGGATTTACAACACTTCTATTCCCACCTAAAGGGAAAATTCCCCTAAGTGAAACTGTTCAACTTAGAAGATAAAATTTTTCGCATACTTGTATGCGAAAGATTTTTATTCTTCAAGGTGTGTCCATTTGGACACAAGGCGTTTAAAGTTTTCGCCACCTCTGGCGGTATCTCATGGGGAACGAAATTTAGTTCCCTTCAACTATTGCAAATATGAAACATCTCTAAACCGACACTATCTGTTTCAGATAACGAGCGTAAAATTGCGTTGTACTACTGTGAACTAACCGCTTTTTCGGAATCTGAAATTCCGATTCAGGTATGCACACAATGCACTTCCAAAATAAAATAAGATGTCCAATATCAGGACACCTTACTTCCTTAACTTATCTACTAACTGTGAAACCAACTCCACAGATTCATCATCAAGACCAGTTACATCTACATTTCTTTTATCGGTCATGCCGAGAAGATAATCTGTAGACACATGAAATATACAAGCCAACTTTATCAATGCTTCATAAGATGGATAACGACTACCTGATTCATAGGAAGATACAGCACTTATGGCTAATCCTATTCTATCTGCTACTTGTTTTTGAGTTAATTTCTTCTCAGTTCTGAGGGAAAGTAATTTATCTCCCATGTTCACCAACTGTATCACCTACTTTCACTGATAATGTATCAATTAGTATTTCCATGTTGGTGTAATGAAATACACAAATACGGAAAAATGTATTGAAATTATAGTATGTTAATGGTACAATTTTATTAGTATATAGGAAAAAGGTGCGACTTTTTGAAAGGGGCGTTTTTATGATTTTAAGTGATAAAGCAGTAAAATGGATGGCAGTAGATGTTATCATAGGTGTAATTTGCTTTTTCTTAGGAATGTCAGATGGTGGTGAGATATTTGAATTTATTGCTGTTATATGTGGATTAGCGTTGCTTATAATTCCATATATCACAATGTCTAAAGAAGAACGTGAAGAAGGAACAAGACAAGCGGTAAGAGCAGAGCAAGCAGAAAAACAGCGTAAACTTGAAAATGGTTACAAATGTCCAAATTGTGGAATGAAAGCAGGTTATCCAATAAGCAAAATGTCAAAGAGTGTTTCTGTAGGAACTATGGGACTTGCAAGTAATAAAATTGGTAAAACATATAAGTGTGAAAATTGCAAATATATGTGGTAATTAAATAACTAATAGAGGTCTACGGTAAAATGCCGTAGTCCTTTTATTGCATTATAATAAGGAAAGGAGACACACATGAAAGTATTAGATAGATTAAAGATGGAATTATCAAACCAAGCATATTTTACGGATGAGCAGTATATCCGCTTTCCTACATACCCTATATCCTTTGAATAAATCAACCCAAATCCGCTTCAAAATTCATCATAGGTAAACTTAATCAGCTACGAATATACAAAGCAAAATCAACCTCAAATTCATTGATTTAAGCAAGCACATATGACATAGGTGGGGGTACTCTTAAACCTGTGGAAATTAAGTACCTGTTATATATCAGTATAGGTATATTATTGATTCATAAATTGTTCAAGTACAGCTCTGATCCTCGGATCATTACCAAGTGCATTGTCTGGTAACTTTTTCTCCACAACTCTTTTTGGCACTTTATTTTGTTTCTTCGGTTTAGATTTAACAGTTTTTGATTTAACTGATTTTTGAGTTGCCCTATTCTGATTTTTCTTCACTGATTTTCTGGATGCTTTAGCAAGTTTTTCATTATATCTCGCATCTGAAATAAAATCAGCACACTTTGTATATCCTATACAGTCCTTATTAAATTGTACAGACTTTGGATTAGTACATTTCCAATATTCCTTGTAATGACATACTTTCTTTTCTTGTTTACAATATGCCAATGCTTCATAATGTGTTTCTATGTATGCTGATACGCCCTGCATCTGTTGTACACTTGCTTTCATATGCCACCAGCTTTCTTACTTCTTTTTACTACCAACATATAATATTGCAGATATAATTGAAGAAACTGCAAGAGTCAATATTGATATACCTACTGAAATAGCATCAGTTACCCATGTAGAAGTATTTGGTTTTATTGGATCTGGAATGTAAAACAATTTCATGCAAACAAAATTGGCTATTATAGCTAATAAAATTGGTACTACAATATGAATTATTATTCTCTTTTTGTTCATAGGTTTCTCTCTCCTATTTATATAATCTAGTGTTTTTCTATTTTATCTTCCATTCGGTTTCCAAGTATAACCACAATTCGCACAACGATTAACAGTTTTGCTTGAACCGATAGTTCCCCAAAACCAACTTACTCCTCTCGCACCTGTTGTAATTGCAGTTGAATTACATTTAGGACACTTAGGAACATTTTGCTGGGGTTGTTGGATAGGTCGTTCAAATCCATGTTCTCTATACCGATTTATAACCTTACCTGTTTTATTACTAATCACTTCTGTTTCAGTATATTCGGCTATAGCACCGCAATCGGGACATTTACATGTAGCACCTAAAAAATTATTAAATTCTTTAACAGGACACATAGATATACATTTATCACTATCACATATATACTCATAAATTTTTTTTGTATTTTCGTTGTGTTGTGTATTTTCTTTGATTGGATACCCACAATTCGGACAAGAATTTGCCATATCAGAAATTTCTTTTCCGCACTCAGGACATTTAATTAATGCCATAATTTAATCCTCCTCTTAAATATTTGTCAGAAGCACTTATTTATGAGAATTATACCATAATCCTAATGGCAGTACAATGGGATTCTGAAAAAGGATTTAATGGCGTAGCTGTAGATGTTTTTGATGCAGTAAAAAATAAGATACTTGGAATAAAAAAAGAAATTCCTGAAATAACAGATGAAGTAAAAGAAGCCCTCGATGTTATTTGTGATTTAAATAAAAATGGAGATATTGATTTATCTACGCTAAATTCTGAAGGAATTAAGGAATTAACAGAAGATTTAGGAGTTTCTGACGATGCACTTAATAAATTCTTAGAAGACTGGGACGGTTCAGGAGATATTCAAGAAGCATTTACTGCCCATCTTCAAGAAAATACACAAGGTCTTACCCTCTTCCAACGTGTAACAAAAGTAGCAGGAAACGCAATAAAGTCTCTTGTTGCTACTCTTGGCAGTATGGCTGTTATGTGGGCTATTGGTTAAGTTATTAGTTTAATTGTAGAACCTACTTACGAATTTTACATATCAACAAAAACACTTAATGATTTATGCCGAATTCTTCAATGTGACATTTGCGACATTGTACAATATGTTCCATCCGATACAGACCAACCATTATAAATCATTATGGGTAAAAAAATAGGGCATACCCGATAACCTATCTGATATGCCCTTTAATAAAACTATACAACCAAATTGTTATTACAATAAGTTTCATTCCAGCACAAACATATTTCTGATGCTTCTTTATGTAACTGCTCCATCTCATCACTCCAAATATTATATTTTTGAAGTAACTTTCTCAACTCATGATATTCATCATTTTCCTGCAATATAGTAGCCATTGAAGCTCCAAAACGTGCCGTCCTTGTACACAATCTTAAATTATTCATGCATCCATTAATTATTCGATTCCGTTTTCTGGTATTAGTAAGAATTTCATCTCCTAACTCAATAGTATCTTCATATAATTTATCTATTTCTTCATTTAGCTTATTTCCGATGACAAAACGAAGCTTGACTTTTTCTTCTGTATCATTAATTCCTAACACCGCTATTGATACTTTTCCTAAACTATCAGGATTTTTATCATAACTAAAATACCGGTAGCTTTTCATATAGAAAAACTTTTTAGGATCATTTTTCGTTGGATCAACAATAGGTTCTTTGTATGTGTCATGCTTTGACTTTTTCTTATTACAATGAGCACATGATGGCAAAAGATTTTCCCACACAACAACCTCATCTGGATAAGTATCTTTGTCATGATAATGTTCGACATGCATTTCACTACAGCCGTCACCTATTAATTCTTCACAATAACAACATTTATTTGAAGACATTTTTAACAATCCATCTTTAATATACTTTTTATTCCAAACCGTTTTTGTTTTATCTTTCTTGAAAATGTTTGTTAATTGTATCTGCACATCTTCTGTTAAAGCTTCTGGTTTGCTAGTACGCTTAATTTTTATCATTTCAATCCTTCCATTCTGCCACTTGTATTTCTAATAGTTGTAATAACGGATTATTGGGATGTAACATTTCTTTTAAAACACTATAATTTTGTAATATTTTCTCTTGATCTTCCTCATTCATAGCTTTATCAAATTTATGAATAGTATCCATATACAGTTGAGAATTTGTTAACGGCATTCCCATAACATTTTCTAATATTTCCTCTAACGTCCATCCTTGAAGCCCATATTTTCCTAAATTAAGCTCTTTTATACATGTATTCTCTTCTTTATCTTTATATAATGGAATAATTTCTTCTGCTTTTGCAGTTTGCAACACACTTGGACTATGCGTAGTTGCAATTATCTGTGCATTAGGGAAGGTTTCTTTTAACACATTAACTATTTTTGCTTGCCACTGTGGATGAAGATGTATGTCAATTTCATCAATCATTATTATACCATCAAAATCAACCGCATTTATTTCCGGGTATCTATACTCTATCTCTTTTATTATTCCTAACATAATAAAAATACATGATTTATAACCATCAGAAAGCATCTCAAAATAAATTTCATCATTTTTCTTTTTAAGAATAATTTCATAATCTGGTTTAGCAGTTTTTACACTCAAGTTATTATCTAATAAGTTAAATGCTTTTTGACTTAACTTCAAATTGTTCATTTGATTTTCACTTAAAGAACTATCTATTTTAGAAAATACCAAACGATTAATAAACCATGCTTTTATGTCATTTTTTACTCCATCTATTAATATTTCTGCCGAATGATGATTATTTTTATCTTTTGTTTTCACTGCTGGTAATGCATCTAATTTCTGATAATTAATTGTACGAGATGGTGAAAAATAAATTAAATTATCTGTCTTGACATTATCTATATTATACCTTTCTATTTTTCCTGGAATAAAATCTTCTATCTCATAACCAATTGGGGTATCTCCTCCCTCTATCCAAATTTCAACATGTCCATTGTCTGAGCCATAATGCTTTTTTATAAAATAGTCATAGCCAAACACAAACTCATGTGCAATGGCTTTTAATATTGTTGTTTTTCCGACTCCATTTTCTCCGCAAATCAGATTAAGTCCCTTATTGAATTTTAATTCTAAATGTCTAATGCCACAAATATTATCAATTACCATTTTTTCTATTTTCATTTTAAAATCTCCATTCTTTATAATACATATATACGGAGCTACTAAATGTTCTATCATATCTGTACTATTTGTCATTATATCACCCTCATATTTTATCACATTGTAGTATTATGAACAATACCTATTTCAATAGAAATATGACATACCAAGTATCTCTACCTGATATCCCCTATACTCTACTTTTCATGTGAACTATATGGACGAACCTCATATTTAACCAATGCATCAAATAGCCTGTCTGGTATCTTATCTCTATACCTCAACGCTAATATCCTAATCTCTGATTCCTTGAATAGCTTATATTCCTGAAATGCCTCTTCCTCAGTGTCCCAGTAATGCAATTTAATCAACTTATCATGTCCAAATGGCATAATCCTTGCAAAGAATTTTTCTCTCGTCCTATCATAATCAACACCGATAGCATAAACTTTTTTACTATAAGGATTACGTCTTTTTGTAGCACTTGCTAATGCAGAATTGATTGTTTCAGGCAATATGCAACACTTATCTGGTGCATACTCTTTATTACCACGATTCAATAAATCCTTGTCAACTGCCATACGTTCGCCGCCACACTCATAGTAATTAGCAGAATACCATTCAGCAAAAGCATCTCTATTATTCTTCCATTCATCACACATAAAAGCATCATCATAGCAACGATTAACAAATAATGAACTTCCACCATAACATCTTGAATAGATGCCATTATAAATATTATAGGCTGGATTGCCCTTGACGGTATTGTAATCATAATATTCCTGTTCACGTCCAAGCTCTGCAACTGTCTTAATATGCTTCCTAAATAATTCATATTCCTTTGTTGTAACATAAATAAGATTCTTGTAATAGTTATTATTCATATTTTCGTCTATGTGCCATATTTTATTGCATCCTGTCGGCTTTATTAAGAAATGTCTTGCAACAAGTATCTCTGGTCTTGTTTCTTCATGTACTGGCGTTCCGTCAATGTCATAAGTTACTATCGTCCAATGTACACTTCGTTTAGGATTTCCACTATCCATTTTATGAAATTTCATAGACTTATCTTTTCTCATATTATTCGTAAGCCTGCCATGATTTGAAATCCAGTAATTTTCTGTATCTTCCACCTGTACAAATACTTCATCATCACCAAGTAACTCAATACCAATTTTCTTTGTGTCAAGCACTTTATCATCTGATAATTTTATGTAATCTCTGAACTCTTTTCGTTCTAATTTTCTTCTGTCTTTGATCTTTATGTAAGCCATAATTCCTTTTTCTCCTTATAAATTATAAACTATATGGGGCAGCAGAATAATTGTTACCACACTGTTTATTAGTCAATCTCAATTTTATAATTCAACATACCTTCATATACATAATCTGGCACTTTGCCCTTACATTTTTCCGCAAGGTCACAAATATAATCAATCTTGCCATCTATGAAACCTTTATGTGCTTCTTCTTTTGAATCGAACATACCTATATCTATTTTCTTATTTAGAACACTCATTGATACTGAATATGTACCATCATCATTCTGCTGTATGTTGCTTTCAATTCCTCTATCTTCAAACACTGTATTTAAAAAATGCGTCATAAACGCACACGTTTCTGGACTGTAGATATTACCTTCCTTATAGAGTAAATCTTTGTCTAAATCGACCTTAGTTCCAGGAATATAATGTGCATCAAACCAAATCTTGAAATTTTGATAATTCTGCCACTCAATACAAACTTCTTTACCAATATAATAAGGTTTTAATTTATGTACGGCATCACTATAACAACGCTGTATCATATTTTTCCACTTTATGTATGAAGCAGCTTCGGAATCAATATTTCCTGCTCCAAGATAACCAACACCCTCATAAGTTCTTTTATTATGCCACGGTTTCCAATCATCAGGTTTAAACTCTACCGCATTGACAATCTCCATAATCTGTTTATCTGTGATTGCTCCATCCTGTTCATGCACTCTCAAAATCTCATTATATTGTCTATCTGTGACTGGAAATAAATGCTTGTAGTAATTGTCCTTTGTATCATTGTTCTTATGCCATACCATAGTATTATTTTTCATGTCATAATTGACAACAAACATCTTAATTACAAGATCACTGGCAGTTACCGTCTCTTTCCTATATCCCCATCTATTCTTAGACTTAAAATAAACATTCCTGTCTAATGTATAGGTCAATTCCTTTGTGGCTCTTGAATATACACCTTTGACAAGCTGGTATGTTCCATCATTCAATCTCTGAATTATCCTGCCATAATTGGAAGTCCATGCAGATTTATAGTCAAATAAACGCACAAACACTTCATCTTTTGCAATATTCGGAATACCAGATTCCGACCTATACAAGATTTGAAAATGGTATGGTTTCTTGTATTTTCGTTTTATCTTCATAGACTTGTCTTTATGATATATTTCTATGCTATCAGACAGTCTTTGTTGATAACGCTTTTCTCGTCTGCTCTCGTTATAACAGTCTTTACAAACACCATATATATAACTTTGTTTAATGATAAATTTATCTAATGGAAGTTCCCTCCCACATTTCTTACATATTTTTGTTTCTTTATTGTTATTTTCAACTTTCATTTTCCTCCTTTTTTATAAATCAGAGGTCAAGAAAATATTCCACACATCTGCGGAAATATAATTAACCAGCTTATTTTTTTAGCTCGTTAAAACAACTCAAAGGAATTATCCCTTCAGTCATGTAAACTGCTAAGTGCAGCAGACGTATTATTCAATTTTCTCATATTGGAAAATGTACAGAATTGCACGTTAGATATTCTTGATCTCTGATACAGACTTTCTTTTACTTCCTGCCTGTTTGGAAATATCCATACATTTGTTTAGAATCGGTATATGTCTGCCGATTATTTTTCCTGCTCTGGTTTAATTTTTTCATTCATATATTTAATCATCTTGTCACAATCACCACTTGTAATTGCACCTTTCCACTCCCCGTAATTATGTAGCATAAATTCAGCAAGTCTGGTATTTTTTGTATTCATACTGATATAAATATTTAACGGCTTTGCGACACGAATAACTCTTTTATATTCTCTCCCTCGTTCTTTCTCTAATTCTTGTCGTAAAAAGGCTTTATCATGACCTTTTCCACTCAATATCTTTTTAATATATGCATATATATTTTGAAATGCTCGATTGTATTTTCTAAGAGTCTCCTTATCATTTCGTTTTATTTTAACAGACTTTCGATATACCAACTTATCATCTACAAGGCAAAAGACCGGTTTATTATTTATTCTGAAATCCTTTTTGAACCAATTTGACCACATATCAAAAACTTCATATCTTGAAAATTGCTTATGTGTATTTCCACAAAAATAATATGCAATTACAAGTTCTTTTTCTTTCAAATTATCAATATATACCATATTGCTATTTCCTTCCTAATTATTTTTTCCAAGAAACCAAAGAACCTCGTCATATGTACCGCTATACAGTTTCTTTTCATCATAAATCAAAGAATATGTTGCAAGATTCATAAATCCCTTTGCAAGATGACCGCTTTTGTAATGTTTCAAATAGTGGCTTGTATTTTTAGCAACATATGTACTTCCACTCTCTTGTAATATCTTGTTGAGATTATCCACACACGATTCTCTGTATGTCTCTAAATCTCTAGCAAATACCTTAATATTTTTGTGGAAAGTCGTTTTGTTACTTGCTTTATGGACATATTTGTTTACATATTCATCAACTGTATCTTTTAATATTGCATCAAGCTCTGGAAACTCAAAAACACAATTATCACCTTCTAGTCTTGCTTGTCCTTTTGTTTTAACTAAATGTCCTTTATACAGTCTTAATATAGTTTTTCCTCTGCTAAAATCTCCCCATTTCTTGTACCACTGTGACAATATAAAATTCTTACTCGGTGTCATTGGTGCAGAACACATAGAAACTGTTAATAGTTCTATGATTTTCTGCTTTTCTTCTAAATTCTTAATCAATCTGAATCCTCCTTTATTTCCTCTATTGCAACTCTGATATGGTTATTTACTATCTGAGATAAGCTATCTATATTTAATTCTCCATATAGATTCAATAAATCACAAATATTTTCTTCTGTCAGAATTGCAATTCTATCTTTTAAATCAATCTTCTGTATCATTCTGGTTATCCCTCACAATCTCTGTAAGTCTTGAACCTGGTAAAATCTTTACTATCTTATGTTCTTTTTCCATAATAGTTTTCCCATAAGGTGCTATATATCTTTTTCGAGGTTTCTTTGTTATGGTTTTAAGTGTGAATATTTCTTTCAGAAACATTGATTCATCCTCTTCAATTACATCAACCATAACTTCCTTAAAAGCAAGTAACATCTCTTTTATATCCTTCTTATAAAGACCTGTCTTATCAGCAATTCTGTTTATAATATCTCTCTGATTTACCATATATTCTATTCTCCTTCCTTTGATAGATTTTTACACGCATTATTCAGTTTTGTACCTGTTTTGATTTTCGCCTTGTATCGTGCTGGAATATTGACTATTGATTGATCCGCTACATTCTTAATCTGCTTTGATTTATATAGCTGTGGATAGATAGTCATATAACCTTTTAATTTGATGCTATCACCTTCAGATAAAATATCTGCTACAGTATCTAAGAATGCTGTCAGAATAATATCTGTTGTCTCTGGAGATATAACCAATCCATTCTCATTTTCAACTCTTTCAATAATCCGTCTTACAATACCAGGCTTAATAATTTCTTCTTTCAATATGTTTCTTCCTCCAATCTTCCTATGAAATCACTATTTCTTATACCATGTTATATAGTGGCTTAAATGTGCTTATATAGCTCATATTCGGCTTCAAATGACTTTTATGTGTATTTTTTTCCTTACCTTAAATTTTAAGGCACTAAAATAAGCCCACATACTCATAATAAATACAAGTATATGGACTTATTTAGATGTCCTAATCATATTAAATTATCTATGCTTTTCTTTAAGACTTACTGCTCCATTTTCTGTGCCAATTTTATATCAAACTGCACCAAATAGCGATAAGTTACGATAACTTATTGCGAGTACCACAATTCATACAAACCGCATAAACACAGGCTTTATAGGCATTTTCAAGGGTTTAAGACAGAACATAGCAAAGAATTCTATAAACTCTTTCTTATAACTTTCCATAATCAAACCTCTTTTCTATAAAATTTTTTGTCTGTCAAACTCCTTTAAACATCTGCATTCTTAGCTTTTAGCACATTCATGTCTACTGTCAGTCATCTTTATATCTAGACAAACGGCTTATGTTATTACTTCACGCAGCCGATAAGCTCATTTATATCTTTGACTCCGTTTTTATCCATAAATTCGGCTATTCCGTCAATAACATCTGTTGTTGCCGCCGGATTATTAAAGTTTGCCGTTCCGACTGCAACCATAGCTGCACCTGCCATGATAAACTCTAATGCATCCTCTGCAGTTCTTATACCGCCCATTCCGAGAATTGGTATATTTACTGCATTTGCCACCTGATAGACCATTCTCACGGCAACAGGCTTTACGGCCGGCCCTGACATTCCGCCTGTCTTATTGGCAAGTGCAAATGTTCTTCTGTTTATATCAATCTTCATGCCCGTAAGAGTATTTATAAGTGATACCGCATCTGCTCCGCCTGCTTCCGCCGCCTTTGCCATCTCAGTTATGTCCGTAACATTAGGACTTAATTTCATTATGACAGGCTGTTTTGCATGATCCTTTATCTTTGATGTTATCTGCTCCACAAGTTTGGGATCCTGTCCAAAAGCAATACCTCCTGCCTTTACATTAGGGCATGATATATTTATCTCAAGCATCGAAACATCCTCATTTGCAAGTCTGTCTACAACCTCTATATATTCTTCCGGAGTCTTTCCACACACATTTACAATAATGTTTGTATCATATTTTTTAAGGAAAGGTATATCCCTGCTTACAAATGTGTCTATTCCAGGATTTTGAAGTCCTATCGCATTTAACATTCCTCCGTATGTCTCGCATACTCTCGGCGTATCATTTCCCGGCCACGGAACATTTGCAACACCTTTTGTCGTAACAGCTCCAAGTCTGTTTAAGTCAACATACTCACTGAATTCCTCGCCTGAACCAAAAGTACCCGATGCCGTTGTAACCGGATTTTTCATCTTAACTCCGGCAAAATCTACTGAAAGATTCATATGCTTCCTCCATTTCGCAATATTTATTCTTTAAGCAAGTCCTCTACCGCCGCTTATTGCTCTACGCAATAGAAACATAGGACTTCCCTGATAGTGTTAAATCTCTATATCCTCTGCATTAAATACAGGTCCGTCTTTACATATTCTCTTGTTATGAACCTTACTGTGCTCATCAATATCTTTTGACTTGCATACACAGCCGAGACACGCTCCTATTCCACAAGCCATCTTTTCTTCCATTGAAATCTGTGCCTCGATGCCTTTTTCTTTTGCGTATGCCTTAACACCCCGAAGCATAGGAATAGGTCCACATGAGTAAAGTTCATCCGCATCAAGCCCGTTTTCCTTTATCGCATCTATGACATTTCCTTTGGTTCCGACACTTCCATCCTCAGTCGATACATACACATTTGCATAAGGCTCAAATTCATCTTTGAGGAACAGGTCATTGTCTCTGTAACCGAGCACTACCGAAACATTTTCTTTTGAGTTAAGAGATTTTGCGAGTTCAAGCATTGGCGGTATTCCTATACCACCGCCGATAAGTACTGCCTTTCCTCCTTTAAGCGTAAAGCCGTTTCCGAGTGGTCCGACAACCGGTATCTTATCACCTTTAACCATCTTTGAAAACTCGTCTGTTCCCTTTCCTACAACCCTGTAAACAACTCTAAGACAGTTTGCAGCTTTGTCAATCTCACATATGCTTATCGGTCTTGGCAACAGCCTGCTGCCGTCAGCACTATACATTGAGATAAACTGTCCCGGAACTGCACTGTTCACAACATTAGCATTGGCTTCAAATTCAAGCCACATACTGAATATATCTTTTGTTATATTTTCCTGCGATCTTATCACCGCCATAGTTTTTTTCTTGTCAGCCATAAATCGTATAACCTCATTTCATTTAGTCAAGTGGATTATTCTCAATCCGCTCTGCTACTTGCTCATAACAGTTACTATTTGATGTCACGGATTGCTCTATTGCTGTGCAATTTTTACAATCCTGCCAACATCCGGCAATTTATATGTAACCATACATTGCCGGATGCTTTTGACCCTTGCATCAAAATATACTGTTGATATCGTTTTTCATATTAATGACAGCTTCCCTTGACGCATCTGCAAAATTCTCCTCACCGAATTTGCTGTATGCATCCTGCTTGTATGCTGCGATTATTCCTCTTGACGAATTTACTATAGCTCCAAGACCGTCCTCGTTAAAGTACGGTTTCAGGTCTTTTGCCGTACCACCCTGTGCGCCATATCCCGGTACAAGAATATATGTCTTTGGCATAAGTTTACGGAGAACTTTTCCCATTTCAGGATATGTAGCTCCGACAACACATCCGACATAACTGTAATCATCGCCCATGCAGTCCTCGCCCCATTTTGAAACCATCTCGCCGACAAGCTCATAGAGAGGTCTTCCTTCAACTTCTTTATCCTGAAACTCTCCACTTGACGGATTAGATGTTTTTACAAGAACGAAGATACCTTTCTTTTCTTCTTTGCACACATCAATAAACGGCTTTACCCCGTCACTTCCAAGATATGGATTTACTGTTGCAAAATCCTCGCCAAATCCTGCATAAGACTTTGAGCCAACCTGAACTTTTCCAAGATGACCTACAGCGTATGCAGCCGATGTTGATCCTATATCTCCACGCTTGATGTCTCCTATGACTACAAGACCTTTTTCTTTACAGTAATCTATAGTCTTCTTGTAAGATACAAGTCCCGGTATCCCAAACTGCTCATACATTGCAATTTGTGGCTTTACGGCAGGGATAAGGTCATATGTCGCATCTACTATGGCTTTGTTGAACTGCCATATAGCCTCTGCCGCTCCCTCAAGTGTCTCTCCATGCTGTGCAAAAGCTTTTTCCTGTATATGCTTTGGCACATAGTTAAGCATAGGATCAAGTCCCACGACTATAGGTGCATTTTTCTTCTTAATCTCTGAAACTAATTTATTTATCATTTATCTTCCTCCGTTTTATTTTTTATATACTCTGTTTACTGCTTATAACACTATTAACTGCTATCTCAGCATATCACCTGTTTTGCAATTATCTTATTTGTTTTCCTAGTATTTATATACGATTTTTCCGTCAACTATGGTCGTTATGACTCTGCCTTTGACTTTTTTACCGTCAAAAGGCGTGTTCTTTCCTTTTGATACGAACTTACTGCTGTCTATTTTATACTCCTTAGTAATGTCGGCTATAACTATATCTGCTACTTTGCCCGGTGCAAGATTTCCTTTATCTATGCCAAGCACTTTTGCCGGATTTACACTCATCTTTTCCACAAGCTGTGACAATGTAAGCACTCCTTTGTCTACAAGCTCCGTATAGCCAAGTGCAAATGATGTCTCAAGTCCGACTATTCCAAAAGGAGCCTTTAACATAGACTGGTCTTTCTCCTCTTTCCCATGTGGTGCATGGTCTGTTGATATAACTTCCATAATACCTGTTTTAAGTCCCTCTTTTAACGCATCAACATCCGCTCTGTTCCTGAGTGGCGGGTTCATTTTAAATCTTCCATTATCCTCCGTTATCTCATCATCAGACATTGTAAAGTGATGCGGACATACCTCCGCACTCACCGGAAGTCCCTGCTTTTTTGCCATTTCGACAAGAACAACGCTGTCTGCCGTTGAACAGTGACAAAGATGCAGTCTGTTTCCTGCTTCTTTTGACATTATAATATCTCTCGCAACGATAACATCCTCAACAGAGTTTGTGATACCCGGAAGTCCAAGTTCCTCTGACTTCTGCCCCTTATTCATAACGCCGCCCTCGACAAGAGCCTTGTCCTCACAGTGCGAGAACATCGGAAGATCAAGTCTTGCAGCTTCTTTAAGCGATTTTCTGAACAATGCAGAATCCATAACCGACTTGCCATCCTCGCTTAATGCCACGATACCGGCATCTTTCATTCCCTCAATGTCAGCAAGTTTTTTTCCTTCCTGACCTATAGTACACGCACCTATAGGAAGAATATGAACTGGTGAGCAATCTGCTCTTTTAAGCAGGTCTTTTACACTTTCCGGACTGTCTATGACAGGTTTTGTGTTTGGCATCGGGCATATGGATGTGACTCCACCTCGTGCCGCCGCCTTAGAGCCTGTCTCAATAGTCTCTTTATACTCAAAGCCCGGCTCTCTTAAATGAACATGAAGATCGATAAATCCCGGCATAACAGCCTTTTCATCTGCGTCAATTACATTTGTATCTTCATCTTCCACAATAAAATCAGCAACTTTTTTAATTTTTCCATCCTCTATTAAAATGTCTTTTTTCCCATCAATATAATTTGCAGGATCTACCACTCTGCCATTTTTTATAAGAATTTTTTCCATAAATATATCTTATGCCTTTCCCTATATACAGAGAGAGCACCCGCCAAACAATATGACAGATGCACTCCTCTTATTAATAAAGTTCCGCCTTTTCAAGATCTTCAAGCATTCGCTTATTATGAATGTATTTTTCAAAGTCCATATAATCAATCCACTTAGCATCGTTCAGTTCTTCGGACAAAACCACTTCATCCTCATTCTGCTCTGTAAGGCAAAGATAGGCAAGTCCTAAATTACACTCTGATCCAATCATAAATGTCCATGTATAAAGAACTCTGTCAACCTCGGTTATCAGACCTGTCTGTTCCTGTATTGTTCTTACAACGGCTTTATCCGGTGATTCCCCAAACTCTGCCTCTCCATCGATAAATTCCCACTGATACGGCTCCATGATATTATCATCGTACCATTTTTCTACAGCCAGATACTTATTATCTCTCTGGACAATCCCCTTAACTAAAATACGATACTTATTCATATGGCACCTCCCATTCATGTGCTGCCGTTCACACTTATTGTGTAACCGGTAACATTCATTCTGCTTTATGATTATTTTGCTGTAATATATCCTTTTGCTTTCAAAAGTTCTGCGATAAGAACAGCTCCACCTGCTGCACCACGAACAGTATTATGTGACAAACCTACAAATTTGTAGTCAAATACAGTATCTTCACGAAGTCTGCCGAGCGATATTCCAAATCCGTTTTCATAATTTACATCAAGTGAAACCTGAGGACGGTTATCCTCCTCAATATACTGGATGAAATGCTTTGGTGCATTTGGAAGTCCAAGTTCCTGTGGCATTCCGCTGAACTCTCTCCATATTTTAATGATTTCTTCTTTTGAAGGCTTCTTTCCCTCTTCAAATGTCATAAATACTGCTGCCGTATGACCATCCTGAACAGGTACACGGATACACTGTGTTGTGATAACAGGACTATCTGCCTTTACTATCTCACCATTCTCAACATGACCCCAGATACGAAGTGGCTCCTGCTCACTCTTTTCTTCCTCACCACCGATAAATGGAATAATATTGTGCTCCATCTCAGGCCAATCCTTAAATGTCTTTCCTGCTCCTGAAATAGCCTGGTATGTTGTTGCAACAACTGTCTTTGGCTCATATCCTGCTTTCTTAAGTGCATGAAGTGCCGGTGTATAACTCTGAATAGAGCAATTTGGCTTAACTACAATAAATCCTCTTGTAGTACCAAGACGCTTCTTCTGGTCAGCAATAACTTCAAGATGCTCAGGATTAAGCTCAGGCACAACCATTGGCACATCAGGTGTCCATCTATGTGCACTATTGTTGGAAACAACTGGAGTTTCTGTTTTCGCATATTCTTCTTCAATTTTCTTAATCTCGTCTTTAGTCATATCTACCGCACTAAATACAAAATCAACTTTTGAAGCAACACTGTCAACATCGCTGACATCCTGTACCACAATCTTCTTTACGGCTTCAGGCATTGGTGTAGTCATCTTCCAACGACCCCCGATTGCTTCCTCATATGTTTTACCTGCACTTCTTGGGCTTGCAGCTATAGCTACAACCTCAAACCAAGGGTGATTTTCTAATAATGAGATAAATCTCTGTCCTACCATTCCAGTACCACCAAGGATACCAACTCTTAACTTCTTATCCATGTCTTTCCTCCATATAGTTTAACTCACCGACATATCGGCTTTATTCATCTTTTAATTTTACACTATTCAGTGCAATAAGTCAATTTTACTGTGACTACTTTTATGGCTGAACTGTTACGCAGAGATTGATATAAAAGACCAGATATGGTAAAGTATTAAAGGATTATGATTATTATTTTCAGAAAGGATGATTATTTATATGAAATCTACACCAGTCAAAGGAACGAGAGATTATCTTCCAAAAGAAGTTGAAATAAGAGATTATCTTCAGAATGTAATCGCCGAGACATACAGAGATGCAGGATTTGTACGCATTACTACTCCTATCATTGAAGATGCGGTAAACCTTGACAAGAGCGAGGGTGGCGAAAACTTAAACCTTATATTCAGAGTTCTTAAAAGAGGAAAAAAACTTTCTTCTGCATTAAATAACGAAAATGTGACAGAAAAAGAATTATCTGACATGGGACTTAGATATGACCTTACTCTCCCTCTTTCAAGATATTTTTCAAATAACAAAAATGAACTTATGACACCTTTTAAAGTTATTCAGATGGACAGAGTGTATAGAGCCGAAAGGCCTCAAAAAGGTCGTCTGCGTGAGTTTATGCAGTGTGATATAGATATTATAGGAAATGACTCAAGAGACGCAGAGATAGAGCTTATCCTCACCACAACAAAGGCTCTTAACAGAGTCGGCTTAAAGAATTACACCGTAAAGATAAATGACCGCCGCATACTTAAGAGCATTTTCTCATATACAGGCTTTGATGATGCCGACAACGAAAAGCTTGCCATTATATTTGATAAGCTTGATAAGATAGGAATTGACGGTGTAAAAGCTGAACTTGAAGAAAATTCATTTGACAAAAATGCAATTGACAAATTCATAGGTCTTTTTGAGAACGGCAGTCTCACACTTGACTCTATCGCAGATGTATGTGATGCAGACTATGTCAATGACCTTAAATATATCATTGATACAGTTGACAAAGCTTCAAACGGAACTATCCCTGTTGAGTTTACTCCATCACTCGTAAGAGGGCAGGGTTATTATACAGGCACTATATTTGAGGTTGCAGCCGATGGTTACAGCGGTGCTGTTGCAGGCGGCGGACGATATGACAACCTTATTGGAAAGTTCTTAAATGAGGACATTCCTGCCGTAGGATTCTCAATCGGCTTTGAAAGGATTTTCGGCATCCTCATGGAACAGAATTATGCGATACCTGACCGCAAAAAGCGTATTGCCGTATTCTATGACAAAGATAATTATGCCGATGCCCTTGCATATGCTGAAAATTTAAGGGATGAATATATGGTTTCAGTTATCGCAAGACCTAAGAAGCTTGGTAAATTCTTAAACAAACTTGAACAGAATGAATTCGACGGCTTTGCGGTTTTCGGAGAAGCTGACGGAGTTAAGTTGTTTGGGTAAGCAGTAAGCGATTTACGGACGCAAAAAAAGGATTTTATTTTTCGCTCAGGGACGGCTCGCGCCTCGGAGAAAAGCGTAGCGGTACATATGTGAGCTTAATACGCTCACTTAGTACCGACGCTTTTCTAACGCCCTTTGCTGCAAAATAAAATCCTGTTTTTGCTGTTTCTCGGAAATTTTTAAACACATTTATATATTTAACTTTAAGTAAAACCATTTTTTAGTTATTGTTTATTTTTCCTTTTCTCGGAAATCTGTTTTGATACACTAATATATTCCAATTTAAATAGAAATATTTTTATAGTTGTTGTTTATTTTTCCTTTTCTCGGAAATCTGTTTTGATACACTAATATACTCAAATTTAAACAGAAATATTTTTATAGTTATTTTTTATTTTTCCTTTTCTTGAAGTTTTCTTTAACTAACATTAATATATTATAATTTAGGCATGATTTTTTATATTAGAAAAGATGCAGGTTTGTTTCCATATTGAAATACAAATCTGCATCTTTTTATTTTTTCCTATTTTCTCTTTTTAGTAGTGCATGAATACCATCTGTTTATACTTTGTGAGTTCGTATATTCTCGCTGCACTTGATGGACTTAAGTTCAGGCATCCGTGCGAGCCTCTTACTTTGTAAAGACTTGGACTCCAGCTTCCCCATGGCTGCCATTCTGCCTGATGGAATCCTGTTCCTGTCCATGTGATTCGTACCCAGTTTGCTACAGGTGTTGCATAGTCTCCTGTGAGGACTCTGTGTCTTGCATGGTCTTTTATGAAGAACATTCCTGTTGTTGTCTTTCTGCCCGGTACAGGTCTTCCTGATATTGTGGCACATGAATAGATTACTTTTCCGTTTTTAAATACATATACCATCTGTGAGCCTAGGTCAGCTTCTATATAACTGTTTTTATTCCAGTCATTCATCTTATTCTTTGGATCGTATCTGTATGCTGTTCCTAACCACTCAGGCTTCTTTGTTACAGTGATAGCTTTTTTGCTCGCATCATCTTGATTTTTGATGTATGCGTTCTGAAGTTTTCTGCTTATCTTCTTTGTGACACCCTCTTTTAACTGGGCACACATTTTCTCATAATCAAGCTGCCATCCGTAATCACCACCGGAAAGTCTCATCATTTTTCCTGTATGACTCTTAAACTTTCTTGTTCCGCCAAGAGTCTTATATTTCAGACAAAGCTTTTCCATCCAGTCTCTCATTGCCTGATTGTCAAGAACTGCTTTTCCATTATTATATGTAATCCATTTACTTATGTCTTCCGGTGTCGCACTCTCCTGAACTCCCTTATGTATAGTCCATGTAACCCATCTAAGTGCTGTTGCATTGCATACATTTACTTCTCTTCTGAGTTCTTTATCTTTAGAAGTAAGTGCCGGTTTTTCGTAAATATCCGGATATTTTTTTTCATCAGAAACATCTATTGAAGTTTCACCATTATCTAAAGCTGTCTTTACTGTTTCTGAAAATTTATCCTTATCAAGAGTGTTTCCCACATCTTCTTTTACAACCTGATAACTGTTTTTCTTTTTTGAATATACAGCCTTTGCATCAACAGGTGCCGTAATCTGATAACTGCTGTCTCCTTTTACTATTGATGCTGAGCTAAGGATAGAATCTACTTCATTTTCATCATACGATACCTTTGGTTCGATTTTAGTATCATTATTCTTGAAAAGATTTGAATACGAAAACTTGTCATGCTGCTGCTCAAATGCTTTTTTTACGGCATCTTCAACACCGACTTTGTAGTCAATGTCATCACCATTTATCGTAAGTTTTCCATCTTTTCTTCCCTTAATGTCAAGCTGATACGAACCATAGACCTTTTCCATTGCCTTTACCGACTCTGAAAGTGTCATGCCTGAAACATCCTTGTCACCTATCTTTGTATCAGGATACCAATGACTGCCATAATAAACTCTTATGCCTATAAAAACTGCGGCAGCTATGACTACAACTGCAGCAACTGCTATCAACGCAATCTTTCTTCCAAGTCCTGAGGTATTATTTCCTGAAATACTATTCTTTTGTTTATTAGCGTTTTTCATAATTTCCTCCATTAATTATAACATCTTTTCCCTATTCCACTTTACGAATTATAGTTTTAAATTGATACAATGTCAATACTTAGCGGCATTACATTTTTATTACGATTGTTACATTTTGTTTAAAGCAATACAGCTATCATAGCACAAATATGTGTCTTAACAGTGTTTTTATGATGCCGTACGCACCTCAAAAGTAAACAGTAATATTTTCATTACTTCCTATAATACAACAAAACTTCCGTTTATGCAAAAAATTAAGGAGACCTGATATAAAGCCTCCTTAACTTTTATTATGTACTCTCGGTATCTTCTGAGCGAAGAATTTCGAGATGGATTTATTATGATATTGGTTTCAAAATTTATTTTATTGCCAACTTATGCCCCAAAATTGCTGTCTGTTTTCAATCCCTTTATCATATCTTTAAATCTCATCATCACTCTGTAATGCATCAAATCCACTGTCACCTGTACGAACTTTGACTACATTTTCAACATCATATACAAATATCTTTCCATCTCCGATATTTCCTGTATAGAGTGCTTTCTTAGCTGTATCTATAACAGTTTCTACAGGAACGGCACTGACAACAACCTCGACTTTCATCTTAGGAAGAAGTACAACATCAAGTTCTGCACCACGATATTTTGTAGTCATACCCTTCTGAGTTCCACAGCCAAGCACCTGCGTTACCGTAAGACCGTTTACACCGATATTGTTAAGTGATTCCTTAAGATCCTCAAATTTACTCTGTTTGCATATGATAGAAACTTTTGTAAGTTTTGGAATTTCCTCATTCTTTTCAGTTTCAGTTTTCTTATAGGCAGCAGGTTTTGGTGCTGATGCCGTTGATACATTTGTAACCTCGACAGCTTTATCAATAGGCACATTTCCCTTAAGGGTCTCAACTGATGTACCTGCTGAGTAGAACATATTTCCCGCCGGCATAAAGTCTGCATATGCTGATGAAAGACCATGTTCAACTGAATCAAGACCCTGAAGTTCTTCTTCTGCAGACACTCTAAGTCCCAATGTATGTTTGATTGCAAGGAATGTAATCGTAATAGTAACAATCGTCCATGCTATTGTTGCTGCCATTCCTACTATCTGAAGTCCAAGCTGTGTAAATCCGCCGCCATAGAAAAGTCCCTCAGCTTTTATTGCTCCACCGTCAAGTGCAATCTGAAATCCCGGTGCTGATTTTGTTGCAAAAAGACCTACGGCAAATGTTCCCCAGATACCATTCATCATATGTACTGCAACGGCACCTACAGGGTCATCAATCTTAAGTTTATAATCAAGAAGCCATACTCCAAACACAACGAGCACACCTGCTACAGCTCCTATAATAAATGAACCTGCGCAGTCAGTAACATCGCAGGATGCCGTGATGGCAACAAGTCCTGCAAGTGATGCATTAAGACACATTGAAACATCAGGCTTGCCATATTTTATCCATGTGAATATCATACATACTACTGTTGCAACTGCCGGTGCTATTGTTGTTGTAAGGAAGATAGAGCCTAAATCCTCAAGTGAAGTAGCTGCTGCACCGTTAAATCCATACCAGCCTAACCAGAGGATAAATACACCAAGTGCTCCTATTGTAAGGTTGTGACCTGGAATAGCGTGCGGCTTTCCTGTTCTTTTACTGAACTTTCCAATACGGGGTCCAAGCATTGCCGCACCAATAAGTGCACAGATACCACCAACCATGTGAATACAGTTTGAACCGGCAAAATCATGAAATCCCATCTTTGCAAGGAAACCACCACCCCATGTCCAGTGTGCTTCGATAGGATAGATGACCGCTGAGATAACTGCTGAATATACGCAATATGAGATAAATTTTGTTCTTTCTGCCATTGCTCCTGAAACAATAGTAGCTGTTGTTGCACAGAATACTAAGTTAAATACAAAGCCTGAAAAATCAAAATTTGCATAATCCTTAAATATATTAAATCCCGGTGCTCCAAAGACACCTCCGACATCGTTTCCAAGAAGTAATGAATAACCTATCACGATGAACATCACCGTACCTATACAGAAGTCCATAAGGTTTTTCATAATAATATTTCCTGAGTTCTTTGCCCTTGTAAATCCGGCTTCAACCATTGCAAAGCCTGCCTGCATCCAGAAAACCAGTGCGGCACCTATAAGGTACCAGACGCCCCACAGATTACTGTTAATATAATCTAAAATTTCATTTGACATATAATGTGCCTCCTTTTTATCCTGATGTACCATAAATTTTATATAATTTTACTGTTCAAATTTACTGTATAACAGTAACATTAACAACATACATATACTTTTCAAATACATCTCGGTCTTAACCTGTTTTAATCTGCGTGTCCGGACAACAAATCTAACTGGCAATATAATTTATACACCAGCACAAGTTTTGTGCTAATGCAAAAAAGGTGCCACGATTATTTCTTCGTGACACCTTTGTCATGGCTATTATTATACACTTAATTGCTTTTCTGTCAACCGTTTTTTTACATTTTGTTCATTTTAGTAAATAGGTCATATAATATATTAAAATTATATAAAATCTTTATCAGAATTATACAAAAATATCAGATTAAAAAAATCTATTACTCTATCATCCATTTTATAAACTGTTTAGCCTCTTCAGTATTTTTTGATGTAGCAGTTATACCAGCTACCGGCTTTTTAAGCAGACCGCCGAGTGTCTCTTTATATTTTTTACTGTCACTCAAATAAAGTCCGAAATTATAAGTCTTTCCCTCTGATGACTTTAACTTGTCTGCACTCTGTTTACTTTTTCTTAATTCCTCACCTGACACATATTTTGCAAAATACTTTTTATTTTTGTCATAATCTTTGTAGAAAGATACAGTATCTGATGATGACGGGTCTGCCATACAGCCCTCATTTGCCCATCTTTTATATGTATCCTCCGAAGCGATGATAACATCAACCACGCCTGAATAAATATATGTCTGTATCTCCTGGTCGCTCGTTCCATTATCGACTTTTACATACTCATTCTTTGTGTCAATGTTCAGATATTTTTCTACGGCTTTCTCAAAATCAGCAACTTTATCCTCATCAAGCACATCATCTTCTATCGCTATATACAGTACGCAATGCGGCTTCTTTTGAACGGCATTTTTAAAAAAAAGCACTGCAAGTATCGCCACCACGATAACAACCGCCACCGTACCGAGATAATACTGTCTGAAATATGCTCTCTTTTCCCTGCCTTTAAGTTTTTTAAGCTGTCCGTTATTTGCATCAAGACCATCATCTCTTTTCTGATAAATCTCAGATTCATCCTCAAGCATCTTCTTTTTTTCTTCTTCCGAAAAATTCATTGCCATATAACAAATTTCCTCATTTCTTTTTTAATAAATTATAAAAAAATAATCAACAATACAACTAACAAACTCTTTGTAATGCCAATTATTTTTTATGATTGAACTGTTACGATAAATCAGATTATAACTTTTATACATACTATATAAAACATAACTTTTTATATTATTTTTGCACAGATAATTATACAGATAATTGCGAAACTGTCTACATTTTTTACTAAGTTTTACACATATAATCAGTTCCTCAATTGATTATATATACGATCCCCATATATAGACCACCATATAACCCACTATCTGCAATCCGTTCACAACCGCTCCTATTGTCGGAAAAAGGTATCTGATATTTTCTTTTCTAAGACTTATCCATGACAATATAAATCCCGAAATACTTATAATAAAACAGAGTATTCCCACAATGCCGACTATCATCCCACCATTTCCTTTGTTATTTCCCGACACAAAACAGGTTACGCCAAACATCACCAACGCAAAAATGCCTATAATCACTGCCCAGATACCCGATGCCGGGTGCTTTTTGTCTGTGAGCCTTAACTCACCCTCTTTTTTTCTTTTTTTCCTGCTTCTCATATTTATCTTTATTTCCTCCTGTTTTTCTTTTTGTTATTTTTTCCCGTCCTATGTCTAAATATAAACATACAGATTGCAAAACATATATATCCCAATATACCGCCCGATGTATTTAATATCACATCATCGACATCGCACGAGCCAAGCTTTGATATAAGCTGGATAAGCTCAACCGTAACCGAGCACAGCATACACATAAATGTTACCTTGAATATACTCCTGTTCTTATATGACAGTACAGGCAGCACAAATCCAAGCGGCATAAAGCATAAAACATTTCCCACGATATTTAAAAGAACATAGAAACTTCCAAGTCTCCTGTAATAAGTAATATACCTCTGAATCTCCGTAAACGGTTTAAGGTTGTAGTGATATGTATCACTCGGAGTTCTCCCAAGCATCTCACTAAAAAACAAAAAATAGACCATCATAACAAGATATATTATAAATAAGATCCATGAAGTGACCCGTATTATAAATTTATGTTTCTTTTTCATTTTACTCCTTATTCCTATACTTTTTTACATATATAAATTTGTACAAAACACAAATCTTTGGTGCAAAATTTTTGCATATATGGATTTTCCGTACTATTCTCAGTCAAAATCTACTCAAAAATACAGTACCCTATATGTATTATACATATATGTACTGCGACTTTCTTATATAATATATTATACACCGAAAACTTTTGCAATATTAAAAGATATTAAATTTTTATTACAGGGTAACAGTTCAGCCATAAAAAGATAATTGGCAATACAATGAGCTTGTTCATTGTATTGTTAAGTACCTTTTTATGGTAGAATAGCCTTTCATTTCTGAAATGAGTAAACATAAGCTGCAAAGCAGCGACTGACAGCTCGCCGGCAGGTTTATGAATATAAGAAATGAAAGGCTGACAGCTTGCCGGCAGGTGTATGAGCAAGCAGCAAAGCTGATTGCAAATATCCTCTTTAAATGAAAAGCTGAACGGTTACTGTAATGATTTCTCCTCAAAACACAACAAACAGACAGCCTGATACAGACTGTCTGTTTATCACAAATTTATCTCTTGTAAATATTTCTTCATCAGTGACAATTACTGGCGAAGTTCTACATCCATCTCAGCAAGTGCCTTAATTATCTTATCCATTGCAGCATTTACCTCATCATCTTTGAGTGTGTGGTCTTTTGCCCTGAATACTATCTTATATGCAAGTGACTTAAATCCCTTGACAAGCTGTGAACCCTCATACACATCGAAAAGTTCATATGACTCAACAAGTTTTCCGCCCTTTTTGCTGATTACTTTTTCTATATCTCCTGCGAGAACTTCTTTCTTCATGCTAAGACTTATATCTCTTGTCATTGCAGGGAATTTTGGAACGCCCTCGTATTTTACTTCAAAGTCAGCCATATCCATGATAGCTTTCATATCGACTACGGCGATATATGTTCTCTCACCGATTGCAAAGTTTTTCTGTACTACCGGATGAACTTCACCTAAATAAGCTATCTGAACACCGTCGTACATAACTTTTGCCTGGCGCCCCGGATGAAGAAATGCTTTTCCTGCCTCTGGGTCATACTCAGCCTTTTTCTTAAGACCGAGTTTTGACATAAGTGTCTCGATAACACCTTTCATTGTGAAGAAATCTCCGTCACCGTACATTCCGAGTGTGAGCTGCATACGCTCATCAGGAAGCTCGGTAAGAGGAAGCTGTTTTGGAAGGTAAACATTTGCAAGTTCATAAAGTCTTACATTCTTGTTTCTTCTATTATAGTTTGTTGAGAGTGATGTGAGCATACCGCCGAGTGCAGATGTTCTCATCACACTGTAATCCTCACCTAAAGGATTTGTTATCTTTATGCTCTTTCTAAGAACATCATCCTCTGGAAGATTTAATTTGTCATATACCTTAGGACTCTCAAAGGAGAATGTCATTCCCTCGTTGAATCCATATCCCTCTACCACAATTCTTGCAGCCTTCTCATGTTTGAGTTTTTCTGACAATCCCCCTGCTGTAGCAGAACTCTTTGGAAGTGTCATAGGAATCTTGTCATATCCGTAAAATCTCGCTACTTCTTCTGCAAGATCGGCAAGTCTTTCAAGATCCTGTCTCCATGTCGGAACAATAACTTCTTTCTTATCAGTATCTACTGTAAGATCAAGTTTTTCAAAATATTTTACCATTGTGGCTTCATCTATATCTGTTCCAAGAAGTGCATTTATCTTATCTGCATCGTAAGGGATAACTATAGGCTCTTTCTCTACCGGATAGTAATCGATTGCTCCACCAATAACCTCGCCTGCTCCAAGTTCCTCGACAAGCTGGCACGCTCTGTTCATCGCATCAATGGCATTGTTCGGGTCAAGTCCCTTTTCAAATTTTGCCTGTGCATCAGTACGCATACCAAGTTTCTTTCCTGAAAGACGGATGTTTGTGCCGTCAAATGTTGCTGCTTCAAAAAGCATTGTCGTAACATCATCAGTTATCATAGAGTTTTCTCCACCCATGATACCTGCAATTCCTACCGGTTTCTTGCCGTCACATATCATAAGCATAGTATCGTCAAGCTCCCTCTCCTGTCCGTCAAGAGTCACGAACTTCTCGCCCTTATCAGCTTTTCTTACGATTATCTTTTTGTCCTCAATCTTATCAAGGTCATATGCGTGCATAGGCTGTGCATACTCCTCCATAACATAGTTTGTTATATCTACGATATTGTTTATAGGACGGATTCCCACTGACGCAAGTCTTCTCTGCATCCATTCCGGAGACGGTGCAATCTTGATGTTTTTTACAACTCTTGCCGTATATCTAGGGCAGAGTTCAGGATTTTTTACTTCAACTGAAATATAATCGTTTACATCTTCGCTGTTTCCTGTCTCCTTAACCTCAGGTACTACAAGCTCCTTGCCAAATGTTGCAGCAACTTCCCTTGCAATACCTATCATTCCGAAACAGTCTACTCTATTTGATGTTATCTCGTACTCAAATCTTACATCGTGAAGTCCTAAAAGTTCTACTACATCTGAGCCAATCTTTGCGTCCTTGTACTCAGGGTTATCACTCAATATATAAATCCCGTCTTTTGCAGCATCAGGGTACATATCAGTTGTTGAACCAAGTTCCTCGATAGAGCACATCATACCAAATGACTCAACACCGCGGAGTTTTCCCTTTTTAATCTTAAATCCGTTCTCTGACTCTCCGTCCTTGTGTGAACTTGCAACATGACCGCCATCGAGAACAACAGGAACTTTCTGTCCCTCCTTAACATTTGAAGCACCTGTTACTATCTGTACTTCCTTTCCGTCCTCGTCAACCTGTACCTGACAGATAACAAGCTTGTCTGCGTCAGGGTGTTTCTCAATCTTATTTATCTTACCTACAACAATCTTATCAAGGTTTTTGTCAAATTCAGTAAATCCCTCAACCTTTGTACCTGATAAAGTCATTGCATCCGTATATTCCTGAGCTGTACAGTCAAGGTCAGGAACATATGCTTTTATCCATGAAAAAGATGTATCCATATCTCTATACCTGCTTTCTTTCTTCGTTTTACATTTTGTGTTTCAAATATAAAAAATCACAAAATCGTCAATATATTTCTTATTAGCTTTATTTTTACAAAACATTATATTCTAAAACTGCTTAAGGAAACGCGTGTCATTTTCATATAAGAGTCTCATGTCATCAATCTCATACTTGAACAATGTGATTCTCTCAAGACCTACACCGAACGCAAATCCTGTGTATTCCTCAGGGTCGATTCCGCTCATCTCAAGTACATGAGGATGAACCATACCACATCCAAGAATTTCTACCCAGCCTGAACCCTTGCAGAAACGGCATCCTTTTCCGCCACACTTAAAACAGGTAACATCCATCTCAGCACTAGGCTCCGTGAACTGGAAATGATGAGGACGGAACTTAACCTTTGTGTCCTCTCCGAAAAGTCTCTTTGCAAATTCCTGAAGCGTTCCTTTAAGGTCTGCAAATGTGATATTCTTGTCGATAACAAGACCCTCTATCTGATGGAATGTAGGAGAATGTGTGGCATCCACCTCATCTGAACGGAAAACTCTGCCCGGTGCTATCATTCTTATAGGAAGCTTTCCTTTTTCCATCTCATGTACCTGAACTGAAGATGTCTGCGAACGAAGAAGTATATCCTTTGTAATATAGAATGTATCCTGTTCATCTTTTGCAGGGTGGTTGTCAGGGATATTGAGTGCCTCAAAATTATAGTAATCATACTCAACCTCCGGTCCCTCAACAACTTCATAACCCATTCCAACAAATATATCTTCAACTTCTTCAAGTGTTATTGTATTTGGATGACTGTGCCCCATTGCGAGTTTTTTGCCCGGAAGTGTGACATCTATCGTCTCACTCTTGAGTTTTTCATCTAAAATAGCTTTTTCAAATATCTCTCTTTTTTCATCTAATCTTTCTTCGATAGTCTTTCTTGCTTCATTTACAAGCTGACCTACCTTTGGTCTGTCCTCAGGAGCAACATCTTTCATCGCTTTTAATACTGATGTAAGCTCTCCTTTTTTTCCTAAAAACGATACTTTAATCTCATTAAGTCTGTCAAGACGGTCTGATGAATCAATCTGTGCCATTGCTTCATCAAGAATTTTTTTAAGCTTGTCTTTCATTTCTTTTTTCCTTTCTTTATTTTCATATAAACACATAAATGTGCGAGCCTTACGGAACTTTTTTAAATTTTTTTTGATTACTGTTCCTCTCACAGAACATTTCTTTCATAACAAAAAGACTTTCCGTAAAAACAATACGGAAAGTCTAATATTATATATAAAGGTACCTCCCGGACTGCACTACAGTCAGGGACGGCTCTTACTTATCTTAAGTACCGCGGTACCACCCTGATTTTCATGTGATATATTACCATTTTCATGTCTGTGCATGAACAATGATAAAAATATATACATAAACTCTTAATTTGCGGATAACGGTCGCTAACCCCGTCACTGTCTACTAAAATATTACTTCTCTCACATATGGTGTAACAAGTAAAAATCCTTGTGTTCACCTGCGCAGCTCCTGTGGGAAAATTCACATGCTGGCG
>ERZ838118.1426-NODE-1426-length-29170-cov-5.012468_pt1 | contig 29170 bp, 31 predicted proteins | sample MGYA00519863_ERZ838118 | MGnify/ENA primary metagenome ERZ838118 (study PRJEB31850, sample SAMEA3708827) | human gut metagenome | biome: human gut; feature: human-associated habitat; material: faeces | place: China | collected 2014 ...
CAGTTCAAATCTGGTTGTCGCCTCTAAGGAATCATCGAAAGATGGTTCCTTTTTTTGTCTGGAAAAGCCAGTATTTGTGCGGCTCCCCAGACTTTTATTAAATTTTGATGGGGGAAATTTACAAGGCAGATTTCCTTATAAATTTCCGCCAGAGACCATTTCAAACCTCTTTTGAGTGAAAAATAAGGCACCAATAAGGCACCAAAATATTTTTCAGCTATTCTAACGATTGTACAGCAGAAAAAGCGCGGTCCAGATCTGTATGTACATATGTATCATAGGTAATCTTCACCGAAGCATGTCCAAGTAACTGACTGATCACTTTGATATCGACATTAGCCTTAATCAGTTGCGTTGCAAAGGTGTGACGCAAGGCATGGATGGTTACTGGTTTGATGCCGAGTGATTTCTGCATGTTTTGAAATATCCGGTAAAATGAATTCTGAACTACCATCTTTCCTGTGGATGTGTAGATCACAAATTGCGACTGGATATGCCTGTGCTCCTGTAACTCCTTTAAACGCGCCAGAGCTGCCAGAGCTTTGCTGTTGAGTGGAACCTGTCGTGTGCCGGAGCGGGATTTGGTAGAAGTAATGATCTGCTTGCTTCCAGTGGCATTTTCAGAATCGCGTTTTTTGATGCGGGATGCGTTTTGGCAGATGGTAAGCGTCTTAGTGCGCAGATTAACATTATCCCAGGTCAATGCCAGTGCTTCGCCAGAACGAATTCCGGTATTGGCAATCAGGACATAGGCAGAAGCGTACCAGTATTTAGGCTGTCCATTTTTATATAGGGCATTTTGATCCTTTTCCAGACGATCTATATCAGCTTCTGACAGGATCTCAATTTCTTTGGTCCGAATTTTCAGGTTTTCCTGTTTAGGGAGCCGTACACCATCTACAGGATTATATCCTGTATCCCGAACCGCAACTGCGTAGCGGAAGCAGTTATTCAGAAGATCATAGACTTTTTTGAGACTGGAATAGGAAAGCGTAGTGGTGTAAGAGTTGATCAATGTCTGGATTTCCATACTGGTCAGTGTTCCAAGCTGACTGCGTCCGACAGGGGTATTTTTAATCTGTTTTTGATAGGTTCGTTCCAGACGGTCATAGGAAGCGGCTTTCAGACTTGGCATTTTAACCGAGGTAAGCCATTGCTCGATATAAGAATTAACTGTCTGTTTTTGCGGAATGATTTCCTTTTTTAGTGTCTTCAGATAGAATTGATCGAGTTCTTTTTGAACTTCTTTTTCTGAAGTACCAGTAACGTAAAACGTGTCATATCCGGCAATACGCAGGCGTTGCCGTTGGCCTTTTTCTGAATATTACCTCGTCCTTTTCGTTTTCTGCTAGTTGTAGTAGCAGCCATAATGTCTCCTTTCATAAAAATGACGGCTCGCAGGGAATTGTTCTCTTACGAACCGTCAGCATATTGTGGAAGAAAGCTAGAATAAGATTTCCTTCCCGGCGTTTTCCAGAATCCATCGTTGAATTGCGTCATCACTGGTTACATACTGCCGTCCCACTTTTACAACGGGAAGAACGCCTGCGTGCAGCAGTTGACGCAGCTTGGTTTTCCCAAAAGGGAAAATAGTCAGCAGATCTGAAAAAGAATATAAATTGTTGTATACCATGGTCATAGTCTCCTTTCTGTGAATTTCACAGATATGGTGTATAAACTCAAAGGCTGAGTTTACAGAGGCTGCTCATTTTCTGGAATATTTTTTAGCCGCAGGCCGACAAGGCCAGCCATAGGGTTTTTATCTGTTTCGTGAATGCGTTTCTTGCTACAGCCTTCAATATTAGTGGTAAGCCATGCAGAAAAAGAATTATAAGTTGTAACAGGCAAATCGTAGGTGTTGCAAAAATCGCAGTAATACTGGTACAGTTCCTGGAGATAAAGTTTATCCGCAGGATCCTTGGTGACATCCAGACAGTGATCAACAAATATGGGAATGCTTCGTGTATAGTCATATTCCCGATAACGCCAGTTCTGCTTTAACCGATCGGCAGCCGGGCATGGGGAAAAGGTATAATGATTGTTGATAACTTTACCCAATGCTTTCAAACAGGTGGATATAATATCATCCTTTGTCTCTTTCCAGGGATGTTTCCTGTAACGCAGAGTTGATACGCTCTCCTAAAATCATTTGTATTAATTCCTCTATTGACATCTTGGCAATTCCTTTCACTCCTGTTAAGCTGCAACAATCGGTTTGGACTTCTTCAAACCACTCATAGCATCCCGATAATGTTCCGGCTTCATCTGACTAATATCATCCAGATGATAACGTGCCAAAACCTGTTCCACAGGAATTCCTGTCCGATTCAATTCTTTCTGCAGATCCGCACGCATTTTCTCTGATAACTGTGCCTTTACTTCTTCTGGCATATTTTTCATTTTCTTCGGTGCTGATGCTTCTTTCTTTGCCTGCATACGAAACACAGTAAATCCCTTGCTATTACAAATTTCCAACGCATTGATTTCCCGCCCTGAATCGTATCCAATCGCAGACACACGAAAGTGCTCCGAAGTTGTATAGCGTTTTCCATCATAACGGATTGCTGCTTTCTCCGCAGGAATCCAGATAAAAGGTGCAGAATACAGTTCTCTTCCAATCCCCCAATTCACACATGCACGCTTGAAGCTGTCGGATGCCTGCCCTTTTTCCTTTTCCGTATAACTTTCTGTATCCACATCCTGCTTAGCAATCCACTGTTGTTTTTCTTTATCCCACACTTCTACCGTACAGTACAGGTTTCCACCAATCTCCTGATGACTCCGCTTCCACCCACAAGGCGAATAACATTCATCCAGAATCTTCTGATCGACTCTTGCATCTTTATACAAAAGCAAGCTCAGCCCATTCTCGTTGATCGTCCCTATCCGGCATTCAATTTCGTTTACCTCTAATAAACGGATTTCATTCTTTTCACTCTTCATCCAGTTCACCCCCGTCGCGAAAACTATAATAATCAGTATCTCCAACGATAATATGGTCAATGACAGAAATTCCAAGAATAGCTCCGGCTCGCTGCAGGCGTTCCGTCAGTTTTTTATCTTCATAGCTCGCTTCCGGATCCCCAGACGGATGATTATGCAAACAGGCAATAAATGCCGAATTATTGATAATTGCCAGTTTAAAAATTTCTTTCATATCCACATAACAGGCATTCAACGTTCCTACTGCTGCAATTTCCAAGGCTTGAATCTCCAATGTAACCGATCAAAAGGTAATAATATGACTCAGACAAAGGAAGATTTAAAGCAAAGAAGAAAATCCTATGGTCAATATAAACGAGAGCAGATATTGAAACCTAAGCTTCAAGAAAAACGGAAAGAAATTCGGAAAAAGTACATAGCAAATTTAAGCGATCAGGACATTTTGGAAGCATTACATAGTAAGAAGTTAGAAGATGGATGGACTGATTTGAAAAGAGAAGCAAGGAAAAGAGGAATTCTTTAATCAGATTATATTTTTTTGAGTTACAAAAATATAAATTATTACAAAGGAGAAGAAAATTATGGGAAAATCTAAAGTACACATGCCAAAAGAATTGGAAAAGAAGTGTCATATTGCAATTCATTCGGCAACAACCGCCGCCGCAGCAGCAGGAGCAATACCGATTCCTATGTCAGATGCAATACCGATCACAGCGGCACAGGTTGCAATGATTATATCATTAGGAAAAGTTTTTGGAATTTCATTATCACAATCGGCAGCAAAAAGTATTGCTAGTGTTGTAGTGACACAGCAGGCCGGACACGCAATTTTTGCAAATATTTTAAAATGTATTCCAGGTGGAGGTGTGGCGGGTGCTGTAGTTGGTGCAACGACAGCAGCTACGTTAACAGAGGCATTAGGCTGGATTGTAGCTGATGATTTTTACAGAATGTCAAATGGAGAAGAGTCAGAAAACATAGTGGAGACAGCAAAAGACTTAAAACAAGTCTTTGAAGGATTGAGAATGCCAGAATGATTTTAGAAAAAGATTTGTGTTTAATGGCATTTGCAACAAATATAAAATTTCAAGTATTTGCAAATAAAGAGCTAAGGCTTTCGTAAATTACAAAGATATGGTAAAATAATCTCATGGGTGCCACCATAACGGTAGGCGGTTGGTCCTTCTGCGGAGGGACTGTGACCCTCCGATTACATAGAAACCCGCAAGGGAATCTGAACGAAGGAGGGCTTAGCCAATGAGTATTTCGGATGTAATGGCATTGTTCGGCTTATGCCTTGCATGCTTTAGTGCCGGCTACAAAGTTGGCCGGGATAGTAATAAGACACAAAAATAACCGCCCCATGTCCTGAGAAAACAAGAGCGGTTATTTTTTAACTAATCTTATCTTAGGATCAACCGTCTATCGGTGGCATCCTTCTATAATATAGTATATCATTGATTCAAAAATATGCAAGGCATATACAGCAAAAATTCGTTGCCGGACCGCCTGCGTGCGCAGTAACAGTATTACTTTGGGCGGTTATTCATGTATATTGAGAAAGTGGCAATAAAAAATTTCAAAGCAGTAGATGACATGGAGATAGAGTTCCGCCCAGGGGTGAATCTGCTTATTGGAGATAATGGTGTAGGAAAAACGTCTATATTGGAAGCAATCACAGTTGGTTTAGGCGGATTTCTTACAGGTATTTCAGGTGTTCCGTCTAAAAATATTCAGCCGGACGATGTGAGAATCCAATTAACGGAGATGGGGCATGCGTCTTCCGCAATCCAGTATAAAACCCCTGTAGAAATTACATCGTATGTGGACGTCGAAGGAACTAAGTTTGCGTGGACACGAAGACGGAAAGACCAGATGCCAAATTCTAAGACAACCATGGATAACAAACAGATTGCTAAATATGCACAGGAAGTTGCAAACGATCTTTCTGCGCAGTTACCACTGCTTTGCTTTCAGAGTGAAGCACGCGTCTGGCAGACGAGACGCAGTGATTTTGGCACAGAGCTGAAGAAAAAATTAAATGACAGACGCTGCGGTTATATTGGATGTCTGGATTATTCTTTGGATATTAAAGAATGGTGCCTGAAAATGGAGCTGGTAGCATTCCAGAAAGGCATGAAGATTGCTGAATACGAGGCATTCAAGGAAATTGTAGCAGTTGTTATGCAAAAAATGAGTGATCTGCCGGAAAAGCCGGTTATTTCCTATTCTCAGCAGATCGGTGATATTGTTTACAATGAAGCAGGGGAGAGAGTATGCCAATCTCGCTTTTAAGTGCCGGATATCAGTCTCTTTTATGTATGACGATGAATCTGGCTTATAGAATGGCACTTTTGAATCCAGAAGCAGGAAAGAATATGACGCATATTCCGGGAATTGTATTGATTGACGAGTTGGATATGCACTTACATCCGAAGTGGCAGTGGAATGTTATTAAAGCACTGGAAGAAACATTCCCGAATATTCAATTTATTGTAGCTACACATTCTCCTATTATTATTTCATCCTGTAAGAATGAGAATCTTATTTTGATTAAGGGGAATCAGGAAATTAAGTACCTTCCCAATGCGTATGGATATTCTGTCGAGGACGTTCTGGAATTACGTCAGGAAAGTACAGCGAAGCCAAAAGGAAATAGAGGTTTTGCGTGAAAAAGAAGTACCGGGAACTGGTGACACGAGGAAAATAACGAGTAATTACTGACAAAAAATAAAATAGGGCACTAATAGGGTACCAAAAGGGCTATCGAAGCCCAGGAACCCAGTGTTTATGCGGCCTCCAGCGACTGGCAATCAAGGTCTGCAACGCCCTGATCACCAGTTCAAATCTGGTTGTCGCCTCTAAGGAATCATCGAAAGATGGTTCCTTTTTTGTTCTATGATAGGAAATTCCTCCACTCGGAGGAAACCATACTAAAAATGCCCGCTTTTATGCGGGCACCAAAACAAGACGATTACTGAAAGAAGTCGATATAGAAACCTTCTTCGGGTTCTTCGCCATCCCAGTCATCATCTTCAGTTAAAAAATAGTGCATATCCAAAAGATCAGCATCCGACATACTCTTCACAAGTTTTGCGGTCATACCTTCTGGTGGATTTTGGATGTATTTGTTACGGAGTTCCTCTAAAGCTTTTTTATCCATGATTTATGATGCCTCCCGTCTGTTGATAAATACAGTATGAAGCAGACGGGAAGAGAAATCAAGCGGAACGGCATTTAAATTTGGCCAAGGTCCTTTCGTACATTTCTTCCAGAGGAATCCGTTTGTGATTGAAATAAAGATCAGTCAGAGTCATACCAATCTTGCAGTTAGGGCAGCAAAGAGGATCATATCCAAAGGACAGAGCGATGTTATTACGCCATTTTGTAAAACTGCGAATGATGGGCTGTCTGTTTTTCGGAATGGCACGCCTGAGCTTTTTGTCATTGTTCCGGTGTCTGGCATAAAGACCATAATAGCGGATCATTTTGTAGTGATGTTCCGGGATGTGCTGGATGAGCAAAGAAATAAAATCCAGCGCAGGGATACATTTTTTAACAAAAGCATTGTCTTCATGGCGATGATAATGGAAAGTAACATTTTTACCATCATAAGAATCAATGCGGTTTAAGGCAATGACAGGGCGTCCAAGATAGCGGCTGATATATTTGGTGACTGTTTTAGTATCGCAAAGATTAGGTTTGGCATAGACGTAGAAGCCGTTGGAATCTTTTTTACAGTGCGGAATGTTCAAAATGCGTCAGCAGAAGCCGGATCAGCTGCTTCATAGGCTCAGAAAGCGTACAGGTCTTTGGGTAAGCGGCTACAATGTAAAAGGTAAACGGAGGATTGAGGGAATACGTGCGGAAGGTGTCCCCCTCGTGGTGGGAATCGCCTGGTACAAACGCATTTCCAAGTCCTTTGTTTAACATATAGCGGCGGGAAACATTATCCTCGACCTCACAGATGACGTTGGGCTGCAGCTGCATCGCGCGGAGGATCTGTTCTTCACTGTCACGGGCAAAAGAGGGGGCGTGGGTGAGAACAAAGTAATCATCCCGGAGTTTTTCGAAATTACCGGCATGGATCTCTTCCTGGGAGACTTCCGGATGACCATCCGGGAGAGCGAGTAGAAGTTCTCCGGTCCACAATGGAAGATATTCCAAAACGGTGTGCTCTAAGGAGGCCGTAAGCACAATCCCAAGATCTGCCCTGCCCATGATCAGATCTTCCTTGGCCTTTGGGCTGTTGCAGCGCTGGGACAGGATTTCAATGTCCGGATATAGTTCGCGGAATGCAGGCAGACATTCGATGGCGGATGAGGTCGCGCAGGCAAAACGGAGCGTGTTTTTATTACTGCGACTCATGGAGGAAATCTTTTTTAAGGCTTCCCGCTTGATCTGCAGGATAGAATGTGCCCCATTGATATAGATTCTCCCGGCATCGGTGATGGAAAGTCCATTTTTTTCCCGCAAAAACAGCGGGGTTCCAAGCTCGTCTTCCAGCTTTTTTAACCGCTGGCTGAGTGCTGGCTGGGAAAGATAGAGACGCTCGGCTGCTTTGCTGAGGCTTTTTTCTTCTGCAATGGCAATGACATATTCTAAGATTTTGGTGTCCATGTGTGGGTTCTCCGTTCCGTATCATATAATTCGTATTCTTTTAAAAGTCTTTTGGCATTGGCATTCGGATTGAAACGGTAATTTGCCCGTTTGCTTTCCTGCAGATAGTTTAAATAGATCAGGAAACGTTCTTCCTCGCTCAGAATGTGATCGGGAGCGGACATGATGGTCATATGCACGGAATAAGACGGTTTCAAAGAAAAGTAGACCAGGTTTTTGGAAGGCTCCACATGACCGCGTCCAAGCAGCGCTACACCGGCGCCCTGGTCTGCCATGTGCTTTAAGATCAGGTTGTTGTCGGATTCGTAAACAACGGTCGGCTGCATCTGGTTCTGCTGAAAAATCATATCCGCAGTCTGCCGTATGGTTGAATTTTCCGTAGCGAGCAGGAACGGGGTGTCCTGAAATTTACGGATATCAATCGCGGTCAGGTGATCGAGGTCCTGGCTTGCCTGGTAGGCAAGAGGATGGAAGGAAGGAACGAAAAGAACCAGTTCTTCTTCATGGAAAGAAGTATGGATGATATCGGGTTCGTCCGGGTCGTTGCAGGTGCCAAGTGCCAGTTCGACGCTGTGGTCCTGGATGGCGCGGCGCAGTCCTGCCATATAACGTTCTTTCATCTCGATTTTTACATTGGGGTAACGGCGGTGAAACTGGTTGAAGATCTGGGCGATGGCGATGGAACCGCGCAGCGGAGTCACGCCAATGTGCAAGGTTTTCTGGTAACCGTTGGAGAGCTCGGAAATAATCTGATATGTCTGCTCTTTCACACCGATGATACGGGTAGCGGCTTCCAGATAGATTTTCCCTGCAGCGGTTGGATACAGCTGTTTTTTATAACGAAGGAATAATTCCGTTCCCAGTTCATCTTCCAGTTCTGCCAGGTATTTGCTGAGCGCCGGCTGGGATACTCCGAGTTCTTTGGCAGCAGCAGACAGATTGCCGGTTTCGGCGATCGAAAGCACATAAGTAAGTTGTCTGGTATTCATGTGACAGCCTCCATAACAAGCATCGCTGTGTGCAAAACGCAGGAGCAACAATGTATAACTTTTACTTATATGATATATAAAATTAACCTGTTTGTCAATCGTCATATTGTGTATTATAATACAGACATAGATGAGAAAAGAAATACAGATTGACTCATCAGAAACAAAATCGTAAATTTTTTCATAACAGGTAATCGGGAAAAACTATAATTATTTGTTATGAATTAGAAAAAAGGAGAGGGAGAAAACACTATGAAAAAGAACAGATTATTTGCAGCAGCTATGGCAGCATGTCTGACCGCAGTAAGCCTTGCAGGATGCGGATCATCCTCAAGCTCTGAGACCACTGCAGCAGCAACGACCGCTGCAGCAACAGAGAGCAAAGCAGAGGGCGGCGATACCGCAGCAGCAGGCGATGCAGTAGGTCCGTGGAAATCCGGCGACAACGTTTACATCGACGTTCCGGCAAAAGCAGGCGGCGGTACTGACCTGTACACCCGTTATTTAACCCAGGCTCTTGGCGAGGTTTGCCCAGGCGTAAACTTCGTTGTAACCAACTACGATACCGGTGAAGTTGGTATGGAGCACACCAAGAACGCAGCAGCAGACGGCTTAACCCTGGTTACCTGCCACGGCGGCGCTATCATCCAGTATCTTGCTGGTTCTTCTGAAGTTAACATCAAAGATGACTTAAAGGTTGTTGGTATCATGAACCAGGGCGGTCCGCAGGCCATCATCGCAAAACCGGGCGCTCCGTACAAAAACTTTGCAGAGCTGGCTGATTATATCAAAGCTAACCCAGGTCAGGTAGTTATCGGTTGTTCCTTAGGCGGTACCACCCAGGTGCTCTTCACTTCCCTGGTTGAGGCTCTGACCGGTGATGCAAACTCCGTAAACTATGTACAGTGCTCTTCCGAGGCTGATAAGCTGACCAACGTTGCAGCAGGTTCTATCGATATTGCAAACTGCTCTATCCCGAACGCAGAGTCTTACGATGCTGACAACAAGATTACCGTACTGGGAAGCCTTGGACCGAAAGTAGCAACCCTTGAGAACATGAGTGAGCTGGTTGGTACTGAGCTGGATGAGAAGTTCGCTACTACCCAGGAGCAGGGTATCGATGTAACCTGGGATTCCAACTACTATGTACTGGCTCCGAAGGATACTCCGGATGAGATCTGCGAGGCAATCAACGAGGCTCTGTGCAAAGCCAGCGAAGTTCAGTCCTTCATCGATGGCAACAACTCCATGGCTACCTACATTGCAGCTGTAAACTATGAGGATACCAAGAAAGCTCTGGATGACGAGTGGGCATTCCAGGATGGCCTTGTATCTTCCATGGGTCTGAAGGTTCGCTAAAAAACCGAACAGAAACGAAACTAAAAAACATGTCCGGCTGTCCTTACGGGCAGCCGGATTTCTTTTTAAGGAGAGATTTCCTATGAAAAAATTGAATCGTACCTATATCATGGGTATTGTGTTTATCATTCTGGCTCTGTGGGTTCTGTTCCAGACCACACAGATTCCGGAAAAACTGGTTTCCAACGAGCCGGGACCAAAGCTGTTCCCGTACATTTCCGCGATCGGCATGATCGTCATGGCAGTTCTGTCCATGATCTTCGATGGTAAAAAAGAAGCAGAAGATAACAAAAATGGCGCTGCTCCTTACCTGGATGCAGCAGGATGGAAACGTCTGGCACTGATCATGGTTGAGTGTATCGTATTCTGCGTAGCCATGAACGTAATTGGTTTTTGGATCACTGCCATGGTTGGCATGATGATGTTCATCATGACCCTGAAAGTGGACAAGAAGATCAACCTTGTATTTGCAATCGTATTCAGCATTGCACTGGGCAGCCTGTGCTACTTCGGATTTACCAAGGGCTTCAACATCCCGCTTCCGAAGGGTTTGATCTGGAGTTCCCTTGGCATTAAGATGCCGTAAGCAAGAAGGAGGAAATAGAAAATGGCTAGTTATCTTTCAGCACTTGGCGTTTTGTTCCAGCCGATGAACTTCATCATGATGTACCTGTGTTCCTTGGTCGGTTGTGTACTTGGTGCAATCCCTGGTCTTTCCGGCGGTCTTGGTATCACCCTGATCCTGCCGATGACGTTCGCATTAAACACAAACTTAAGCTTTGCAATGCTGCTTGGTATGTATGTCGGCGGTGTATCCGGTTCTTTCATCGCAGCAGTATTAGTCGGAATCCCTGGTTCCGCAGCTTCCATCGGTACCTGTTATGATGGTTATCCGATGACCCAGAAAGGTCAGGCAGCACGTGCGCTGACCATCGGTATCACCGGTTCCTTTATCGGTACCCTGGTTTCTATCATCGTTGCAACCCTCTGCTCTACCTTCATTGCAGATGTTGCCCTGATGCTTGGACCGTGGGAGTACTTCAGCCTTTGCCTGATGGCAATCACCATGGTAGTTGGTTTAAGCAACGGTTCCATTTTCAAAGGTCTGTTAGCTGCATTCTTTGGTCTGTGGCTTTCTACCATTGGTTCCGATATGGTTACCAACCAGCTTCGTTTCACCTTTAAGAATACCAACCTGTATGGCGGTATCAACGTTGTCTGCCTTCTGATGGGTACTTTCGCACTGCAGCAGGTAGCAACCAGCTACGCAAAGAACAATCTGGATATGCCGGAAGTAGATGCAGGTTCCTTAAAGGGATTTGGACTTAGCTTTAAAGATTTCAAAGCAAACTTAAAGACTATTATCACTTCCCTGTTCATTGGTCTGTGGATCGGCTTCCTTCCGGGCATGGGTTCCGGTATCTCCAACCTGATCGCTTATGGTCAGGCAAAGAAGATGAGCAAACATCCGGAGAAGTTCGGTACCGGTATCGATGAAGGTATCTGGGCAACCGAGGTTGCAAACAACGCAGGTGTCGGCGGCGCAATCATCCCGATGATCGCTCTTGGTATCCCTGGCGATGCAACCACCGTACTGTTAATGTCTGCCATGACCATTCACGGACTGCAGGCAGGCCCGATGTTCATTAAGAACAACCCGCTCCTTGCAAACTTGATCTTTGCAACCGTACTGGTATCTGCAATCCTCATCTTTGTAACCGAGCTGTTTACCAAACGCTGGTTCCCAATGCTGTTAAAGGCTCCGTACCATTACCTTTACAGCGCGATCCTCATGATCTGCTTCTTAGGTGCTTACTCCGCATCTACCTCGATGTTCAGTGTTTACCTGGTACTGGTATTCGGTGCCGTTGGTATCCTGATGGAGTTCTTCAAGATGCCGGGTACCCCGTTAATGCTTGCATTCATTCTGGGAAGCAAGATTGAGAGTTACTTCCGTATGGGCTGCTCTTACGCAAGAGGCGATATGACTTCTTTCGTAACCCGTCCGATTTCCCTGATCTTCATCCTGATCGCTGTTTACAGTGTGGTTGGACCGATCATCACAAAAATGCTGAAGAAACGGAAAGCAGCAGCAAACTAGGCAGAATGGGTGTCGGTATAGGTCGGCAACAAGAGATGTAAACCAAACTGTTTTTAGAACAGCAGTGAGATAAGGTGAGAAGCCGGAGCTAGAAATAGGCTTCGGCTTTCTTACTGCCAAAAATCGGAAAATCGTTAAGAAAATTAGAAAAATTGAGAAAGACAGAATAAATCAGAAATCAGAATACGTTGAATGACATGAATGGAGGACAAGTGATGCTGACACAGGAACAAAAAGAGACCATGATCGCGGCACTCCGCGGCAAGAGTGTGGCAAAAGAGAACATTACCGAGGAATACAAAAAGAACCTGGACCTGGCCGAGCGCGAAGAAGTCAAAGTGACGACTTCCGAGGGACCGGTTCCGTGCTATATCTTTACAGCGAAAAACCGTACCAAAAACTGTCCGGTACACATCAACGTACACGGCGGCGGATTTGTACGCCCGCATGTGCTGAGAGATGAGATCTACTCTGCAAAGGTGGCAGATGCGATCCAGGGAATCGTTGTGGATGTGGATTACAGCCTGGCTCCGGAGTATCCGTACCCGAAGGCATTCAACGAGACCTATGAAGTATGCAGATGGGTATTTTCCATGCTGGAGCACTGGGATGCGGACAGCAAACGCGTATCCATGGGAGGACACAGCGCAGGTGCAAACCTGACTGCCGCTGTCTGCTTAAAGGCAAACCAGACCAAAGAGTTCCAGTTCTGCCTGCAGGTTCTGGATTATGGCGCATTCGATATGGTAACTGACCCGGCAGACAAGCCGGAGGCAGCAACCAACATGATCCCGGTAGAGCGTGGCAGAATGTTCAGCCTTGCTTACACCGACGGGAATCCGGAAACCTTAAAGGATCCGTACTGCAGCCCGCTTTTAGCAACCGATGAGATGTTGAAAGGGCTTCCGGAAGCGCTGATCACCAGTGCCGGACATGATAATTTCCGTTTCGAGGATGCGGATTATGCAAGACGTCTGGTATTGGCCGGAGTAAAAGTTACCCAGAAATGCTTCTTAAATTCTTACCACGGCTTCATCGTTCACTGCACGGATGAGTGGGAAGAAGGACAGCAGCTCGTAATTGATACGATCAAACAGGCATCCCTGTAGAATGGAGGAAACAATCGATGAACGTTCAGTTAGATGCAGAACTGGTTATGGAGCTTCGTGCAGATTGTCCGGAGGAGGACAGACTGGTTGTCGGAGGCAATGACTGGGGATATTTAAAGGTGATCCAGATCAAAGGCGGCCATTTTGAGGGCGAGAAGCTCCGTGGTCGTGTTGTACCGGGCGGTGCAGACTGGAATATGGGAGTCGGCGGAGACACGGAGGATACCGTAAGCTCCAGAACCGTATTCGCAAAATATTTGCTTCAGACCGATGACGGTGTTTACATTGCCATCGAAAACCTTGGCTATAAATATGCAGACCAGGAGAAGAACAGCGTCATCCAGACCCGTCCATCCTTCCATGCGCCAAGAGGAAAATATGAGTGGCTGAACTATGGTGTCTATGTCGGAAGTCTTTCCGGAAGCACCGTAGACGGAGTCCGTGGTGTCAATATTAAGATTTATAAAATGATGTAAGCATAAGTGAGGCAGGCAGAAAGGAGCCGGAATTATGAAAAAAGTAATCAAACCGGGCAGGGCAAGAAAGAGCATTAACTTTATTGATAATATCGTATATTCCAGACAGAAAGACCTCGAAGGCAATGAGATGGAGCTGAAGATGTCCATCATGCTGCAGAACGGAAACAGCGAGATGCGTCTGGCATCCGGACATGACGATGAGGCAGACGACAAGACTCCGAAGCCGGCAATTCTGTGGGTTCCGGGCGGCGGATACCGTGGATGCGATAAGAACCTGATGGTAGCGGAGATGGCATTTTTAGCAGATGCCGGATACGTGGTTGCTTCCATGTATTACCGCAGCAGTGCCGAAGCACATATGCCCTCCCAGATCATCGACGTAAAGACTTCGATCCGTTTCCTGCGTGCCCATGCAGATGAGTATGAGATTGATCCGGACCGCATCGGTATCATCGGTAGATCTGCAGGCGGACATCTTTCTGCACTGGCTGCCATGAATTCCGATCTGTATGAGAGTGAAGAGTGGAGCGGCTATTCTTCCAAAGTGCAGGTTTGCTGCGATATGTTCGGACCGGTTGATTTCTTAAAGCTGATTGAGATTGATGAGCATGAGATTGCCACCAACCCGAATTTCCGCTGGAAATCCATGGCGGAGACGCATGAGGGAGCACTGATGGGCGGAGACCCGGCAACCTTAAGAGAGCGTTCCAAAGAGTTCTGCCCGCCGTACATTCTGACCAAAGAGATGTGTCCGATGCTGATCCTGCATGGAGACTGCGACAAGCTGGTTCCGTGCTCCATCAGTGAGGAATTCTATGATAAGATCGTGGAGGCAGGTATGGAGGACCGTGCAGATCTTTACATTCTTGCAGGCGCCGGACATGGAACCAAAGAGTTCTTCCAGCCGGAGACCAAGGAGATTATCTGTGCGTTCTTTGATAAAAATCTGAAATAAAATCTAAAACATGACAGTTTCAAAGCCGACTTTGCTGCACAAAACAACAGAGTCGGCTTTTTCAAAAAGTAGATTGTAACAGAGTAAAAAAGCAAATCCCAAAAAGAAAGAAGAGGATCAGAAATATGATGAAAGTACAGGTACCGATGTGGTCAACTGCCAGCGATGCAGAACTTCAGTTTTACCGGGAGATGGGCGTGGAGTATATCTCGGTCATGTTTCACGAAAACGACTGGGATTATGAGCGTGTGTCCCGCCTGCAGGAGCGCATGGCAAAGTTTGATCTGAAGATTACGGACGCAGGAAGCTTTTCCGTGTTTAAAAACCCGATCATTCATCTGGGACTGGAAGGCCGGGACGAGCAGATTGCGCGCTATAACCAGTTTACTACGGTTATGGGACAGTGTAAGATTCCGGTCTGCTCCCTGGCATGGCAGCCGGACGGTGCAGTGCGTTCCTACAAGAGGGTAGGAGAACATACCCGCGGTTCTGTCAGCGGGATCGTAGACATGGAGGAGATCGCAAAGCGGGAGGCGAGCCATGGACGGGTTTATTCGGAAGAAGAAATCTGGGATAATTTCAAATATTTTCTGGACCGGACACTCCCGGTATGTGAGAAAGCCGGTGTAAAGATGGCGCTTCACCCGAATGATCCGCCAGCTGCCTGTGTCATGGGAGTACCGAGCCTCATTTACAACAGCGATGGCTTTAAGCGTGCATTTGAACTGGCTGGAAACAGCCTGTATCTGGGCATGAAACTTTGCGTGGGCTGCTGGCTGGAAGCAGGGGAGCAGTTTGGCAACCTGATGGAAGACATCCGTTATTTTGTGGAGCAGGGCAAGGTGCTGGCTGTCCATTTCCGCAACTTAAGTGCTCCGATGCCATATTTTGAGGAAGTACTTCTGGAAGATGGCTACGCAGACATGTATGAGATCATGAAGCAGTTGGTGCGCTGCGGCTGCGACGCCCTGATTTCGGTAGACCACGCATCCCACGGCGTTCCGGAATTCGGAGGAATGGCGGGTGCGTACGGATATTCCACTGGATATATGAAGGGGCTTCTGTATGCGGCAGAGCAGGAAGTGAAGCGCGTTCGTTAATTAACAACCCCACACGTTATACCAGAAACTTATAAAATGGCTTGAATCCCACGGATTTAAGCCATTTTTTCGTGCATGTCCGGTATAGGGAATCCGCACATTGTACGAAATTTAAAAATACTTGTTTGCTTTTTAACTTAACTTGTATACAGCATACAACAGATGTAAAATAAAGTCGTAGTTGAGAAAAAGTGAAATGAAAACAAGAAAACCGGTCTGTCTGAGAAACGGCCGGAACAAAAAGGGAGAGTAAGTTATGGCAGTACATGTAATTAATGAAGCAAACCGTTGTCTGAATTGCAAGAAACCGATGTGTATGCAGGGTTGTCCGATCCATACCCCGATCCCTATGATGATCAAGGCATTTAAAGAAGGAAACTTAAATGAGGCGGGGGAGATGCTGTTTGAGAACAATCCCATGTCCATGATCTGTTCCCTGGTCTGCAACCATGAGAACCAGTGTGAGGGGCATTGCGTGCTGGGCCGCAAGGGGGAGCCGGTGCATATCAGCAGCATTGAGAATTATGTTTCCGATACTTATTTTGATAAAATGCAGATTCCGTGCCAGCCGAAGAATGGCAAGAAGGTTGCTGTGATCGGTGCTGGCCCTGCAGGTATTACCATCGCCATTCTGCTGGCGAAGAAGGGCTATGGCGTGACGATCTTTGATTCCCGGGATAAGATCGGCGGTGTGCTGCAGTACGGTATTCCGGCGTTCCGTCTGCCGAAGTCTATTCTGGAGCGGTATAAGAACAAACTGCGCGAGATCGGTATTAAGATCCGCCCGAACACCACCATCGGCGGCGCGCTGGAGATCAAGGATCTGTTCCGGGATGGTTACCAGAGCATTTTCATCGGAACCGGTGTATGGAGACCGAAAACGCTGGGAATCAAAGGTGAGTCTCTGGGAAATGTACACTTTGCGATTGATTATCTGGCAAATCCGGATTCCTATGATCTGGGTGATCATGTGGCGATCATCGGCATGGGCAATTCTGCCATGGATGTGGCAAGAACTGCTCTGCGCAAGGGCAGCCGTCATGTAACGCTGTATGCCCGCGGACTGACCAGCCAGGCAAGTGAGCATGAGACAGCCTACGCAAAGCTGGACGGTGCGGAGCTGGCATTTGGCTGGCAGCCGGTGGAAATCAACGATGATGGCCCGGTGTTTAAAAAAGTCCTGTTTGACGAAGATGGAAATCAGACCGGAATGGATCCGACTCCGGTTCAGGTACAGGCGGACAGTGTGATCATCTCGATCAGTCAGGGACCGAAGAGCAAGCTGGTCAATACGACAGAAGGCCTGAAGGCTTCCGCGAACGGACTTCTTGTGACCAACAGCTTCGGAGAGACGACGCATCCTGGTATTTTCGCTGCCGGTGATGTGGTATTAGGTGCAAAGACGGTAGTGCAGGCAACTGCGTATGCGAAGCAGGTGGCAGAAGCTATGGACAAATACATGCGAGGGGAGCTTGGGGTACCGGAAGCAGAAACGTCTGCAGCAGAGGTACCGGCGGCCAAAACACCGGCAGCAGACGCACCGGAGCAGGCATAGGCCAGATAAAAAAGAGCGATAAGATAAAAGAAAAATAAAAGGTTTATAAATTCAGAGAATTCTGAATTTATAAACCTTTTTTGATGCGCATAGAAAAATATACATCTTTTGTTTGCTTCTATATGGATTTTTTACGCTTTGATAACGAAAATTATATGGAAATTCATGGTTCTTAACACAAATTAAACTATTAGAAAAACTTTATAAAATCGCAGTTTGGCGAATTTCCATTTTGAATTATGCGTTGTTATAATCCAGGTAAGAGGTGCGAAACGAGTACCGGACAGAAGCTGGGAAAGAGAATAAACGCAGTTCAATAAGAAGAAGGAGATGAGAGGTATGTTTTTTAAAAAGTACGGAGACATCGTAGTTGGCGTATTTTTCATGGTGCTGGGAGCTTTGCTGGTCATCCTGGCTCAGGCACTTCCGAAATCCAAAGTCATGGAGATCGGACCGGATTTCATGCCTACGGTAATTGGTTCAGTTACCTTTATCCTGGCAGCAATCCTGACATTTTTAAGTATCAAAAATTTCAAAATGCATGGGAAGGAGCTGGAGCATGCGGAAATCCCGGATTGTGATTACAAGCGTGTAATCTCCAGTATTATTCTGGTCCTGATCTATGTGTTTATCCTTCAGCCGATCGGATTTATCATTTCGACTCTGCTGTATCTGATGTTCCAGATGGTGGTTCTGTCACCGGATGACGAGCGTGACGGAAAGCACATCATCCGTCTGGCCGTGATCAATGTAGTGTTTACCCTGGCAGTCTTTTTCCTGTTCCGTTATGGCTTCAAGATCGTGCTGCCGGCAGGTATTTTTACGATTCGATTATAATAAGGAGGACAAAAGATTATGCAGGCATTGGGACTTTTAGGAAGTGCGTTTGTCGGTATTTTACATCCGGCCTCCATCCTTATGATGATTGCCGGTGTTGCGATTGGTATTGTATTTGGTTCTATCCCGGGACTGTCCGCGTCCATGGCAGTAGCGCTGATGCTGCCGCTTACCTTCAGTATGACACCATCTATGGGACTTAATACACTGGTAGCGGTTTATATCGGAGGTATCTCCGGCGGACTGATCTCTGCGATCCTGTTAAATATGCCGGGTACGGCATCTTCCATTGCGACCTGTTTTGACGGTCATCCGATGGCAAAACGCGGTGAAGCCATGAAGGCTCTGGGACTTGGTATTGTGTTCTCGGCTCTTGGTTCCATTTTCTCTTTCCTGATTTTAACCTTCTGTGCACCGCTTCTGGCAGATGTTGCCCTGAAATTTACTCCGGCTGAGAACTTCGGTATCTGCTTCTTCGCACTGACGATGGTAGCGATCCTTTCTTCCGGTAACATGATCCGCGGTCTGCTGGCCGGTCTGTTCGGCCTGATGTTTACCCTGGTCGGCATGGCTCCGATTGACGGAACACCGCGATTCACCTTCGGTTCACACAACCTGATGGCAGGCTTTGACACTCTTCCGACTCTGATCGGTATCTTTGCGATCGCGGATATCCTGGTTACCGCGGAGAGCATGAAGGGCGGACGTGTAGAAACCATTCCGATCAAGAAGGTAAAAGGCTTTGGCTTTAGCTGGCAGGAATTTGTGTATCATCTGCCGAACTTCTTCCGTTCCGCGCTGATCGGTACCGGTATCGGTATTCTGCCGGGTATCGGCGGTTCTACCTCCGGTATGCTGTCTTACGTAACTGCAAAGAACATGTCCAAGCATCCGGAGGAGTTTGGTAAGGGCTGCCCGGACGGTGTTGTAGCAACTGAGTCTGCCAACAACGCGACCATCGGAGGCGCTATGATCCCGCTTCTGGTACTTGGTATCCCGGGTGACGGCGTTACCGCAATGATGTTAGGCGGCTTCCTGATCCATGGCCTGTCTGCAGGCCCGCTGCTTTTCGTGAAAAATGCAGATGTTGTATATGGAATCTTCGCAGCCTGCATGCTGTGTACCGTGATCATGCTGGTAGTTGAGTGGACCTGTATCAAGGGCTTCGTTCAGGTGTTAAAGGTTCCGAAGCACATCCTGCTTCCGCTGATCCTGGTTCTTTGCTGTGTCGGCGCGTATGCGACCAACAACCGGATCTTTGATGTACAGTCCATCCTGATCTTCGGTATCGTAGGTTATGTGTATCATAAATTCAGCTTGCCGACTACTCCGTTTGTTCTGTGCTTCCTGATCGGTGAGATGCTGGAAACCTACTTAAGACGAGGTATCATGCAGTACAAGTCCTTTGGCGCATTCTTTGCAAGACCGATCTTTGATGCATTCTTCTTTGTTGCCATCGGAGTTCTGGTATGGACCGTCATGAAGGAATTAAAAGCTTACAAGATCAAAAAACAGAGCATCGACCAGTAACCGCTGATCCAGAAAAACAGAAGCAAAGGTCCCGTAAAAGCACGCCGGAGATGGCGGCTTTTGCGGGGCCTTTATGGTTAAAAGAGAATCAGGCTCAGATCTGATCCGGCTGGATCGTTTTCCACCACTCACTGGCGAGCCGGATGAATTCCCGGGCGCCGGTGCTTAAGTAGCCGGTGGTGGGATAGCTGACGGTAATGTCCCAGGAGGGATGTCCCGGCAGACGGAAACAGGCCAGCTCATCCGATGGGATCCTTGTATAGTACCAGGGAACAATGCCGCAGCAGATGGTGGATTTTACCAGGGATACAATACCGGCGGTGTTGTTGCTTTCAAACAGGACGTTTGGCTGAAAACCGCTGCGGGCAAAGATCTGGTCACAGAGGCTGCGCAGCGTGGAATTGCGGTCCATCAGTACAAAGGGCTCGTAACGGATCTCGTTTAAATCCAGTGTGGCCAGGGGTTCTCCCGGTGGGGCAGCTTTTTGCGCCACCGGGTGGACGGCCGGGATGATGGCGATCAGTTCTTCGCTCCCAAGTACCTCATACTGGTTTTTCTGCCAGTCGGATCTGGAAAGGACCTGAAAGCCGACATCCAGATCTCCGGCGGCAATGGCAGCCTGCTGGGGGGCTACCCGCATTTCCAGAGGCCGTATGGTGAGGTTTGGCATGGAGCGGTGAAGCTCCGGGTAGATGGCGGTGAACATATCAAGCCCGCGTCCGGGGCAGAGACCAATGTTTAAAAGTCCCTTGCGCAGGAGGGAAACATCGTAGAGCTGATTATAAGTATCTTTTTTGATCTGCATCATTTTTCTGGCGCCCTCCACATAGATGCGCCCGGCATCGGTCAGGCACCACTTGTTTTTGGTGCGCTGAAACAGAGGCGTGCCAAGCTCCCGTTCCAGCTTTAACAGCTGCTGGTTTAAGGCAGACTGGGTAATGAACAGCTTTTCTGCTGCTTTGGTGATGTTGTTTTCTTCTGCGATCTGCAGAATATATTCGATTTGTCTGGTGTCCATGGACATCCTCCGTGTGTTATTCTTCTGATTTTTCCATTTCAGAAATAAATTTCCGATTCTATTGTAACAGTAAAATAAGAAAATGCGTCGGGAGAGTAAAATCTTAACGGAACTCTAACAGAAGGCGTTAAAAAACTGTAAAGAAAGTATAAAATATTTCCGGAACACTTGACAATGTGACAGGCTGTCATTATAATATGACACATTGTCACACTAAAAAGTGACAGATTGTCATAAAATAAACAAAATGAAATATTTTTACAAAAGAGAAACGGGAAGGAGGTGCTTAACATGCCTACGGAACGATTTTATCGTCTTCCGGAAGCGAAAAAGCAGGTGATCCGGCAGGCCGCCATCAAGGAATTTGCGCGAGTTCCCTTTGAGAAGGCCTCCATCAACCAGATCATACAGAACGCGGATATTTCCCGCGGAAGCTTTTACACCTATTTTGAAGATAAGCAGGATGTGGTCCGCTATATTTTTGAGGACAATGCGAGACAGATGCAGGAATGCTGCGAAAGGGAGCTGGACAAAAATGACGGTAATCTCTTCGACATGCTGGAATGGCTGTTTGAGTTTACGATCCGCAAGCTGGAAGAGTCGAAGGAGATGGTACAGCTGGTGCGTAATGTCTGCTCCTACCAGGAGAATACCAGGGCCATGGGCTTTGAAATCGGATACAGACCGCCCATGGGAAGCCCGGGAAAAGAAAAAACGACCCAGTGGCTCGCAAAACGGATCCGTATGGAGCGGTTTGCAAGACGTTCGGAGGAGGAACTGGATGTTGTGCTGCAGCTTGGTGTTACATCCCTGATTTTAGCGGTGCGCTTTTACTATGAGCAGCCGGATCAGCTGGATCAGATCCGGAAACGTTATCTGGATTCCCTGGAAGTGATTAAGCATGGAGCCCTGATTTCGTAATAAGTATGAAAGAATCACGATCATAAAAAGTGGAAAATAAGAGGAGACAGCTATGAAAAAGAAAGTGGTAATTGCAGGAGTGGTCGTAGCGGTGATTGCGGTTGCGGCCGGCATCAGCGCAATGCGCAAAAAGCCGGTGGAGGAGGAAACCCTTATTCCGGTGGTGAATGTAGAGAACCCGCAGATGGGAAGTATTGAACTGTACCGCAGCCTGGTGGGCAAGGTAGAGCCGTCTGATGTGGTTTACATTTATCCGAAGGCAGCCGGTGAGATCACCGATGTGTTCGTAAAAGCAGGTGATATGGTACAGGAGGGACAGCCAATCTGCAAGATCGATACCAAGCAGGTAGAGGCAGCAAGACTCCAGATGGAATCCGCGCAGCAGGCTATGAATGACGCCAATACCAATCTGGGACGTCAGCAGGCGCTGTTCGCGGCAGGTGATATCGCAAGTGTGGCATTTGAGCAGGCTCAGACTCAGGCCAAGAATGCCCAGATCGCCTATGATTCCGCAAAGCTGAACTATGATTATCAGGTGGAGTTTGCAAACGTGACTGCACCGATTTCCGGCAAGGTGGAGACCTGCAACATTGAGGTGCACGATAACGTGGCTTCCCAGGTGCTTCTGGCCGTGATTTCCGGCGCTGGCAGTAAGTCCATCACCTTTTCTGTTCCGGAGAAGGTGGTAACCGAGCTGCATGTAGGCGATCCGATCAGCGTAGATAAGAATGGTACCGATTATCAGGGCACCATTAATGAGGTCAGCAGCATGATCGACGATTCCACCGGACTCTTTAAGGTAAAGGCCTCCGTGGAGAACGGCGATGCGCTCCCAACCGGTTCCACCACTAAGCTTTCCGTTATTTCCGACCGTGCGGACAACGTGCTGACCATTCCGGTTGACGCGGTTTACTATTCCGGCGGAGATGCTTATGTGTATACATACGATAACGGAACCGTTCATTACGTTCCGGTGGAGGTTGGCTTATACGATTCCCAGAAGGCACAGATCCTTTCCGGCATCAATGCATCCGATGAAGTGATCACCACCTGGAGCTCTGAGCTGTACGAGGGTTCCCAGGTACAGAAGGCAGACCCGAATGCGGCAGCAGATACCCAGGCAGCAGATGCATCGGCAGAGACCTCTGCTGATGCGCAGAGCGCAGACAATGCAGAAAGCACAGAGGCTTCCGGCGAAGAGACAAGCGGCAACTAGTGTGAGAGCAGAAGGAGGAAAACATCAATGGGATTAACAAAATCAGTCCTGAAGCGGCCGGTTACCGTTGTTATGGTAATCCTGTGCCTGATCGTGTTCGGTCTTCAGTCTGTTCTTGGCGCAAAGCTGGAGCTGATGCCGACCATGGAAATGCCGGTACTTATCGTGTATTCCGTATATCCGGGAGCCAGCCCGGAGGATGTAAATGATCTGGTAAGTACGAAGATCGAGAAAGAGATAGGCTCCTTAAGCGGTGTTGATACCATTCAGTCCCGCTCCATGGAAAACGTATCTCTGGTCATCATCCAGTATGATTATGGCAAAGACATCGATGAAGCATACGATGACTTAAAGAAGAAGATGGATGCCCTGGAGGGAGATCTCCCGGACGACTGCAATGCCCCGGTTATCATGGAGATGAATATTGACGAGATGGATACCGTGTCCCTGTCGGTCAATAACAAGGCGCAGTCCGACCTTTACAACTATGTAAACAACAAGATCGTTCCGGAGTTTGAGAAGATCACCACCGTTACCGATGTCAGCATCAGCGGCGGACAGAAGGAGTACATTCAGGTACAGCTGATTCCGGAGAAGCTGGAGCAGTATCATTTAAACCTTTCTTCTGTGGCTACTGCCATCGGCAGCGCAGACTTTACCTATCCGGCCGGTGACACCATTGTGGGAGGCCAGAAGCTTTCCGTCAGTGCCGGAACCCAGTATGACACAGAAGAATTATTAAAGAGCATTCCGTTAAATCTCGGAAATGGCAATGTGATCTACCTGTCTGATGTCGCAAACGTTCAGATGGCGAAAGAGGATGCCAGCAGTATTGCGCGTTATAACGGTGAGGATACCATTTCCATCGGTATCAAGAAGCAGCAGAGCGCTTCTGCGGTGGATGTTTCTAAGGCAGTCAAGAAGACCATCAAGAATCTGACCGATGCAGATGAGAATCTGGAGATCATCACCGTAAGTGATACCAGTGATGAGATCAACTCTTCCTTAAAGAGCGTTATGCAGACCATGGTGATGGCAGTTGTGGTCTCCATGCTGATCATCTTCCTGTTCTTTGGTGAGATCAAGGCATCCCTGATCGTTGGTACCTCCATCCCGATCTCCATCCTGGCTGCCCTGATCCTGATCCAGGTTATGGGCTTCTCCTTAAACGTAGTTACCTTATCGAGCCTGGTACTTGGTGTAGGTATGATGGTAGATAACTCCATTGTAGTGCTGGAGAGCTGCTTCCGTTCCACCAAGGGAAAAGGCATTGTGGGATACCGGGAGGCTGCCCTGGAGGGAAGCGGCATTGTGCTGCAGTCCATTATCGGAAGTACCGTGACCACCTGTGTTGTATTCCTGCCGCTGGCTCTGCTTCAGGGCCTGACAGGCCAGATGTTCAAGCCGTTAGGCTTTACGATCATCTTCTGTATGGTGGCATCCCTCATCAGTGCAATGACCATCGTTCCGCTTTGTTACTGCTTCTACCGCCCGCAGGAGAAGGAGGAATCTCCGGTCGGTGCTTTGATCCGTGCCATGCAGAATGGCTATCGCAGCATCATGAAGGTGCTGCTGAAGAAAAAGAAAACCGTCCTCTTCACTTCTGTTGCATTGCTGGTGGCTGCCTTCTGGATGGCTTCTCAGCTGCGCATGGAGCTGATGGTTTCCGATGATACCGGTGAGATCTCTGTCAGCATTGAAACCCGTCCGGGTCTGACCCTGGAGGAGGAAGACAGGATTTACGAGCAGGTAGAGAAGATCGTTACCGCAGATGAAGACCTGGATTCCTATATGTTAACCTCCGGTGGAAGCGGTATGTCTGCCATGACCAGCTCCGGCGCAACGCTGACTGCTTACTTAAAGGATGACAGAAAGCGTGAGACCAATGAGGTCATCAAGGAGTGGAAGCCGCTGTTAAACCAGATCGCAGGCGCAAACATTTCCATGGACATCGCGTCCTCGTCTACGATGACTAGCAGCACCAGCGGTATTGAGTATATTTTACAGGGTACCCAGTACGATGAGCTCAAAAGCGCATCTGACCAGATTACCAAAGAGCTGCTTGCACGTCCGGAGGTTTCCAAGGTGCACAGTACCCTGGAGAATGCGGCGCCGGTTGTCAAGCTGAACATTGATGCTGTGAAGGCAAACGCGGAGAATATCACTCCGCTTCAGATCGCAGGCACCGTCAGCAGCATGCTGGGCGGCAAGGAAGCAACCACCTTAAACGTAGATGGCGATGATGTCAGTGTTATGGTCGAGTACCCGGAGGATGAGTACGACACCATCGACAAGCTGAAGGGCATTGTTCTGACCGGAAACGCAGGCGGCTCCGTGGCACTGGCAGATGTGGCAGATATTGTTTTCCAGGACAGCCCGAACACCATTACCAGAAAGGATAAGCAGTATCAGGTAACCATCACCGGTGATGTTCCGACCGATGATGCCCGCCAGATCGATGCGATCGAGAATAAGTTATATAATGAAGTAGTAAGCAAGCATTTAACTTCGACCATCACCCGCGGATTAAACTCCCAGGATGAGAGCATGAAGGAGGAGTTCGGAAACCTGGGCACCGCGATCATCACGGCAATTTTCCTGATTTTCGTAGTCATGGCGGCACAGTTCGAGTCACCGAAGTTCTCTCTGATGGTCATGACCACCATTCCGTTCTCCCTGATCGGTTCCTTCGGACTTTTATACCTGGCGGACTGCCCGATCAGTATGGTATCCCTGCTGGGATTCCTGATGTTAGTCGGAACCGTAGTAAACAACGGTATCCTGTATGTCGATACCGTAAACCAGTACCGCATTGAGATGGACCGCGACACCGCCCTGATCGAGGCCGGCGCGACCCGTCTGCGCCCGATCCTGATGACAACGTTAACGACCATTGTATCCATGATCCCGATGGCGCTGGCCTACGGTGACAGCGGTAAGAGCATGCAGGGCCTGGCCCTGGTAGATGTGGGAGGTCTCGTGGCTTCCACTGTGCTGGCACTCTTAATGCTGCCGATCTACTATGAGGTTATGAGCCCGAAAAAGAAACCAGAACCCCATTACGATTAATAAGCCAGACGGCTTCGGAGGATGTTAGATGAAACGATTAAAACAGGCATTATCTCTGGGAATGGCCGGAGTGATGATGACAGCAGCGCCGGTCACGGCGTTTGCTGCCAGCCCGGAGTTTTCACGCAGTGCAGAGGAGTGGGCGAAGCTTCGCGACAATACCATTGAGTATGATGAACTGGAAGGCCTGATCCAGGAATACAACGCCACGGTCCAGACCAACAATCTGGATCTGGCAGAGTTCAAGCGCAAATACGGAGACACCAAGGATGATGTCTCCTCCAAATACCGTGATATGGCAGATGAGATTTATTCCAGCATTACCTATCCGGACAGTGATGAAATGACTTACGGAATGATGGTAGGTTCTGTGGTGATGGCAGAGGTTCAGGCAAAAAATATGGAGCAGCAGGCAGACGATAACCTGCAGGACAGTGAAATTGTCTATCTGAACTACAAGTCCGCGGAGAAGACTCTGGTAACGGTAGCCCAGTCCAATATGATCAGTTATGAAAAAGACCAGCTGGCTTTAAAACAGGCGGAGCTGGCAAAGCGGCAGGCGGAGATTGCCCTGACCTCCACCCAGACCCATGCCTCTCTTGGCATGAGTACCGAGGTGGATGTGCTGAACGCGAAGGAAAGCATTCAGAACGCGGACCGAAACGTGGAATCTTCCAAAGCGGCCATTGAAAATGTGCGCCAGAAGCTGCAGGTCATGCTTGGCTGGAAGTACAACGATACCCCGGAGATTACCGAAGTTCCGGCATCGGATATGAGCCGGATCGCGGCAATGGACCCGGCTGCAGACAAAGATCAGGCACTGGAAAACAACTATACGCTGAAAGTAAATAAAAAGAAACTGGCCAACGCCACCAGCGATAACACCAAAGAAAGCCTGCAGAAAACCATTGAGGATAATGAGAGAAAGATTGGTTCCGCTCTGGTGACCAATTACCAGAATGTGCTGACCGCGAAGCTGGCCTATGACCAGGCGGAGGCAAATCTGGAACTGGCAAAGCGGAATCTGAACAGTCTGCAGCTGCAGTTTGCTCAGGGAAAGGCCAGCAGAAACCAGCTGGAGAACCAGCAGATTACCGTTGAGAATGCGGAACTTTCCTTAAAAACTGCGGACCTGACTCTGTTCCAGACCATGGAGACTTACGACTGGGCTGTGAATGGCCTTGCAAGTACCTCATAAGGAGCGTGTGAGATGAGAAGAAAAAATCAGATCCTGGCTCTGGGGCTTGCGGCGGTTCTTACGGCGGCATCCGCGGTCCCGGCTTTTGCCGGGTACGCGCCTACCGGACCGGGAGCGGAGCCGGAGCCTGAAAAATATGACGCGGCAACGCTGTCGAAACTGCAGGATAACGTATTGGAGTACGACGAGCTTGCCCTGCGGGTGCGGGAATATAATCCGAATATCTCAGAGGCCTGGAGAAAATATGGGGAGTCCAAGGAAGACTACCAGAATATGCTGACGGAGCTGGAAAGCACCTACGATGATTCCATGGACAATATTGACGCGGTGCTGAAACCGCTGAAGCAGGCAGAGAAGCTGATGCCGCAGTTAAAGGGAACGGTAAAACAGATGTCATCGTTAAAGAGCGGTTATCACAGCCTGGTTCAGGGAATCCGCGATACGGTGACGAACTGGGATACCAGCAAACGTAATACTTCCCAGATCCGGCAGTATGAAAAACAGGTGATCTCCGGTGCCCAGAGTGCCATGATCGGTTACAATACCATTGTGGACAACAAGGCTACACTGGAGACTATGGTAGACCTGTATCAGAAGCAGTGTGACATGTACCAGCGGATGGCCGCTCTGGGACTTGCGAACCAGACGGATGTAGTCAGCGCGCAGACCTCCCTCATCGGGGCAAAGTCTCAGCTGGCTTCCCTGCAGTCCCAGCAGGATAGTGTATACCGTACCCTTTGCCTGCTTCTGGGCTATGATACGGACAGCGGCGTGGAGATCCGGAATCTTCCGGACTTTGACATGAGCCGCCTGGATGGCATGAATCTGAAGGCAGATACGAAGAAGGCCATCGGCAACAACTATACACTCATTGGTCAGAGAACCTCTGCCAAGGGAGAGACCAATGCCCAGATCGCGGCGCGATTAAATACCATTGAAGAAGGGGAACAGAAGCTGACCATTGAAATGCAGCGCCTGTATCAGGATGTGCTGGATAAAAAGGCAGCCTATGAGGCAGCCATGACTGGCTATGAGGCGGCGGAAAAGAGCAATGGAGCTGCCCAGAGACAGTATCAGAACGGTCTGCTTTCCGAGATGCAGTATGTGGGGACCCAGATCAGCTACAACCAGAAGAAGGCGGCAAAGGAGTCCGCGGAGCTGGATCTGTGGACTGCCATGAATGCCTATGACTGGGGCATTGAAGGGCTGGCGGCTGTAGAGTAAACATCCAAAGCAAAATCAGCCGGTGCTGTGTGATGGCAGCACTGGCCGGAATTCAGGAAAAAAGAAAAAACGGATATTCAGATCAGGGCGGTGATCCTCGAGCAGGGGATAATCGCCCTGATTCAGTTGATCCTGAAGCTCTTTCCGGCTCTCCTCCGGGATCTCTTTGCATGTCTCATCCAGAAAGCAGAAGCGTGGGTAGAGGACACACCACCAGTTGTGCCCTTTCCCTTTTCCGAGAATGACTCGGACTGCGTCATAGGTACCGCAGGGAATTACCAGGTTATCGTAGACCCGGGTGGGAAAGTATGTGCGCTCCAGAGACAGATGCGCCTGGTAAGATATCCCTTTTTGCATCAGAAAATGGCCGGCGGCACTTTCCAGGCCGGACTGGTTTTCTTCCAGCCAGGAAACCATGCTTTCTTTGCTGTTTACGGTTTCGGGCAGCCGGTCACAGATCCAGTCCAGCAGGTAGCTGCGCACCTCCAGCTTGACGGCCTGGTCCTCTTTGGAATCGCTGTTTGCAAGAATGTGAAACCGCAGGATGGATGGTGCGATGCGTCCGGCCAGATCTTCCCGGCTTTTTTGCAGGCTTCCCATGGAGAGAAGCAGAAAGAACAGAAGCAGCAGGAAAAATAAGGGTGGAAAGAGTGGACGCGACATAGATTTAGTTTTCATGGAAAAACCTCCGCTTCATCAATCTTTTTTTGTGTACTGTCACTTTTTAAGTGTTGACAGGTATGTTATAATTAATCAGACATTTTGAATAAAGAAAGGAAATCTTGTTATGAGTAAGAAAAAAATCGCAGTTCTGTTCGGCGGACAGTCATCGGAGCATGTGGTATCCTGCGTGTCAGCGGCAAATGTGATTGACCAGATAGATAAAGAAAAGTATGAGCTGCTTCTGATCGGTATCACCGAGGAAGGCCACTGGGTCAAGGCTGACA
>ERZ838118.1427-NODE-1427-length-29149-cov-4.716127_pt1 | contig 29149 bp, 24 predicted proteins | sample MGYA00519863_ERZ838118 | MGnify/ENA primary metagenome ERZ838118 (study PRJEB31850, sample SAMEA3708827) | human gut metagenome | biome: human gut; feature: human-associated habitat; material: faeces | place: China | collected 2014 ...
GTTCTTGTCAAATTTTTTATTATAGTTTATCATATAGGAAACAACTTTTTGTAAAATAAAATTTCTCGGGAGGATATATATTCATGCGCAAACTATTATCTGTTTTTCTTGCCGGATGTCTGCTTTTACTGCTTCCTGCCACGATCTGGGCTTCTGCGGAAACCACCTATGAAAGCGAACAGGGACAGGCCATGATCAAGGCTCCATCTTCGGCTTCTCCAAATGCTTCTGCCAATGCTGAAGCCGATGTCGATTCTTCAGATGACTCCGAAGGTACTTTGAGTCCTTCCGGTTCTTCCTCAGGCATGGACTGGTCTGCCGCAAACACGGCTTCAACTCCGTCTTCCGGTTCCAGCCAGTTTACCGTCTGTATTGATCCGGGACATCAGGGAAGCTGGGTAGACATGAGTGCACAGGAACCTATGGCTCCAGGTTCATCTCAGACCAAAAATAAAGCTACGACCGGTACTACCGGTAACTACTCCAAGGTTCCGGAATATGAAGTCAACCTTGAAGTTTCTCTTGTCCTTGAAAAAGAACTGACTTCTCGTGGGTACAAGGTTGTCATGACCCGCGAGGATAACGACAAGGCCATCAGCAACAAAGAACGTGCAGAATTCGCCACAGAATCCGGCGCCGATATCACGGTCCGCATTCATGCAAACAGTGACAACAGTGCTTCTGCTGCCGGTGCTCTTACCATGGCCCCAACCAGTTCCAATCAGTATCTGGACAAGGAACTCATCGAAAAAAGTAATACGCTTGCATCCTGTATCATCGACAGTTACTGCAATGCCACCGGACTTGCAAACAAAGGCGTCATCTCTGCCGACAATATGACTGGTACCAACTGGAGTACAGTTCCGGTTGCCATCCTCGAAATGGGATTTATGAGTAACCAGAATGATGATCTTTACATTACCAATTCCGCAAATCACGAAACTATGGCAAGGGGAATTGCCGATGGAATCGATGCATATTTCAATACTGTCGAACCGGCTATTACTACTGTCGGAGAACACCTCGCCGATCTCACCTCACAGCTGGAAAAGAACTATACGGATCCGCTTGAACAACAGGGAGAACTCTGGGCAATCGCAGCTATGGATCTGAAGACGCAGGCCTACAGCACAGTCAATGCCGAACAGTCCATGCAGTCTGCCAGTGTTATCAAAGCATTTATCATGGCCGCTGTTTATGACAAACTGATATATCCAGATGAAGGAACTACAGTTTCATCCGATTATGAAAGTACTCTGAAACCTCTCCTCACCAGTATGATCACAGTCAGTGACAATGACTCTGCCAACGAACTGGTCCGCAAGCTCGGTGGAGGCGATTTTCAGACAGGAGCTGCTATTGTCAATGAGTTCTGTCAGGAGCGGAACTACACCTCCACGCATCTTGGCCGCGAGTTCCTGGCTTCTGATCCAACCGATGACAATTACACAAGTGCTTCCGACTGCTGCCGACTGCTCTCTGATATTTACAACAGTTCTCTGGTAAACGCAGAAGCATCTGCCGAAATGCTTGCGCTCCTTACAAGCCAGACAAAGACAGCCAAGATTCCGGCAGGTGTTCCTTCCGGCACCGCAACTGCCAACAAAACCGGAGAACTTGCAGACTCCGGAAAACTCGGTGTTGTCGAAAACGATATTGCCATTGTCTTTGACAAAGAGCATCCATATGTGCTCTGTGTACTCTCCAATAATATCAAGAATAATTCCAGTGCACAGAATACGATCAAAAAAATCTCTGCGGATGTCTATACATATATGACCACAAAACAAAAGTAATTTCTCACAGCAACAAAAAAGGAACAGACCTTTGGATTATTCCATTGCCTGTTCCTTTTCCCTGTATTTCTTTATTCTTCTGTCTTTCCTGCGGTTTCTTTTTCTTTCATTCTGGAAAAGACCATCTCATATCCGTCATTTCCGTAGTTGAGAGAACGGTTCACACGGCTGATCGTTGCGGTGGAAGCTCCTGTCTTCTCTGCGATTTCCAGATAAGTACGTTTCTCACGAAGCATCTTTGCCACTTCAAATCTCTGTGACAGAGAAAGAAGCTCATTTACGGTACATACATCCTCAAAAAATGCATAACATTCTTCCTTATCCTGCAGACTCAAAATAGCCTCAAACAGACTGTCCACTGCCTCTGTTCTGATTTTCTTACTCATGACGTAACCCCTTTACTTTTTGCTCTTTTTGTGTTTTCTGACGTAAGCCACACCTGAAATATCACTTTTTCCATTTTAGCACATTAAACTTATAGTGTAAAGAGTTACCGCCTCTCCTGTACACGATTTCAGCTGATTTTATCCTTTTTTAATACTTTTACTCCTCCCAGAGCTTCTGCGGATACAGACCCTGATCCTTTAAAGACTGGATTGCCGCTACGACAAACGGTTTGTCTTCTTTATAGGTAACGCCATACCATTTGTCCAGTGATTTACGAACTTCTACCGTTGCTTTTCCCTCTGAAAGCAGGTTACTGACTACCTCCGGCAGGAAATATTCGCATTTCATCGGATTCACCGACAGATTTTTTTTCAGGAATACCGGAAAACGTTCTTTCAGTTCTTTCAGAATACTTGCAGAAAATCCCCACATATTCATGGAAACCAGGGAACCTTCCGGAATCACAGTCCAGGTCTGTCCATCGTCTTCTGTGTATTCCGTCTGATCACCACGTTTTTCAATATGCGTACGCTCATGGATCGCAACCAGATGATTCTGCTCATCTGTTGTGCAGACTCCTCTCGCCACATGACCGTTTTCTGTCAGAGTATTCTCGACTTTATACGCCACCATGGTATAACGATATTTATCATCATCCTGATGTGTGGACAGGAAATCATAAATCTCCTGAAATGCATGAACACCATAATAATCATCTGCATTGATCACCGCAAACGGACCGCTGATCGCATCGATACAACTGAGGATCGCATGGCCGGTACCAAACGGTTTCACTCTTCCTTCCGGCACTTCAAATCCTTCCGGAAGATTGGAAAGTTCCTGGTATACATAGGAGACCTTCATAATTTTACTCATGCGGTTTCCGATACTCTCTCTGAAGTCTGCTTCATTTTCTTTTTTTATGATAAATACAACTTCCTCAAATCCTGCTCTTTTTGCATCATAAATCGAAAAATCCATAATGATGTGTCCCTGTGCATCGACCGGATCGATCTGCTTTAAACCACCATATCGACTTCCCATTCCTGCTGCCATAATTACCAGAATCGGTTTTTTCATTGTATGTTCCTCCTTGCCTCTTGTCGTTTTATTTTCTGATAAAATTTCAAACCCATGCTCCGGATGCCGAACCTGGAAAGCATTGATTGCGACACCTCTTTTCGTATTGTAACACAGGAGCTGAAAATCTTCAATCCGAATGCAAATGCACCTTTCTTTTTCTTTCTCATATATTACAGTTAGAAAAAGAAAGGAGTTTTTATGAAAAAGAAATCATTTCTCTTATCTTTCCTGATCCTTTTTGCACTGCTCGCACTTGTCGGCTGCAAAAAACATCCTTCCGGTGAAACGCTTTCCAAAGTAACCCTGAACGAAGTAGCACATTCCATTTTTTATGCCCCTCAATATGTTGCCATACAGGAAGGCTATTTTGCCGAAGAAGGAATAGATCTGAATCTTGTCACCGGGTTTGGTGCAGATAAAACCATGACAGCCGTACTTTCTGGCGAGGCAGACATCGGCTTTATGGGAGCTGAGGCAACGATCTATGCCTATGCCGAAGGAGCCAAAGACTCCGTTGTCAACTTTGCTCAGCTGACTCAGCGTGCCGGCAACTTTCTGGTGGCCAGAGAAGAGGATCCTGATTTTTCCTGGCAGGACTTAAAAGGCAAAAAAGTACTTGGCGGTCGAAAAGGCGGCATGCCGGAAATGGTTTTTGAGTATATTCTGAAAAAGAATAACCTTGATCCGGCAACAGATCTTTCCATTGACCAGAGTATCGATTTTGGTTCTACTGCTGCCGCTTTCTCCGGCGGACAGGGTGATTACACCGTCGAGTTCGAACCGTCCGCCACGGCTCTGGAACAGGAAGGCAGCGGCTATGTTGTTGCTTCGCTCGGCGTTGACTCCGGCTATGTTCCTTACACAGCTTACTGTGCAAAATCCAGTTATCTGAAAGAATCACCTCAGATCATCCAGGGATTCACCAATGCTCTGCAAAAAGGTATGGATTATGTGCATGCCCACACGCCTGCTGAAATCGCACAGGTGATCAAACCGCAGTTTGATGATACCGACATGGAGACACTGACCGCCATCGTCAAACGTTATCAGGAACAGGATACCTGGAAAGATTCTCTGATTTTTGAAAAAGACAGTTTCCTGCTGCTTTCTGACATTCTGGAAAGTGCCGGTGAGCTGAGTGAAAAAGTCCCTTATGAACAGCTCGTGACCACAGACTTTGCAAAAAAAGCCGCAAGCCACTGATTTTGACTGGATAGACTTGCACTTACGTGTTATAATTGTGCCAATGTGATGTCTGTTTTTTCAAGTCGAGTGCACGTAAGACCTGGCACGCAATTCTGGTCAGCTCTGCTGACATTTACCTGACAGAATCTCCGTGCATCCTGGCGTACATCCAACTGAAACTGCAGACGTCAGAATTGATTTTGTACAGTACAAAGGAGTTTATATGACAACAGCAAATACAAAAACACAGGCAGAATCTTTTACCGGAAATTTATTTCTGATCGGTTTTATGGGAAGCGGAAAGTCCACGATCGCAGCTGAACTTTCCAGGATGCTTCACCGGCCGGTTCTTGAGATGGATGAAGAAATCGAAAAACGGGAAGGTATGTCCATCCCTGCTATCTTTTCTGAACACGGAGAAGCTTATTTCCGTCAGCTTGAGACAGATCTTCTGAAAGAAACTTCCGCTCTTGGCGGTTTTCTCGTTTCCTGCGGCGGCGGTGCCGCCATGCGGGAAGAAAATGTTCGTGAAATGAAAAAAAGCGGCATCATCGTCCTGCTCACTGCTCTTCCGGAAACCATCCTTGAAAGAGTGGCAGACGATGAAAACCGCCCGCTTTTAAAAGGCCGCAAAAACACAGCAGACATCGAAGCCCTGATTGAAAAACGCAGACCTGCTTATGAAGCGGCCGCTAATTACCAGGTAGTAACGGATCAGAAAACATCCGCACAGATTGCAGGGGAGATTCTGGAAATTCTGGAAAAAGAAGGTATGATTTCCTGATATTTCTGCTTTTTTCGTAAATTGTTTACATTGTGTTGAAGATTTTCTGTCCAAAAAGCGATATACTGTTTACAAAGAGGAGATCAATTTATGGATACACAAGACAGAGAAAAATACCGTCAGCTGCGACAACAGCAGAGAGAACGGCAGCTTCACATCATACGCCTCAGTATTCTTCTTGGCGTTGGTGTAATCCTGATGTTTACCGGGCTTGGCCTTCTGACTTACGTTCATCAGCAGAAACAGACTGCCACTTCCGGTAACGTATCGGAACGTTTCTCTGAGGCAGCATCTTCTGCTGCTCTGGAAACGGCCAGCCGAAACGATCTGGACACGGAAACCGCAGCAGCAACCGAAAAAGCACAGAAAAAGAAAAAAAAGCAGTCCCAGACAACGGATGTATCTGAGACAACCCCTGTTTCTGCGGATGATTATCTTGGTCTGCTGCAGCAGCAGTCTGCGGATCTGCCCAAATTAAAAAGGATCTTAAAAGATCCTTCCCGTTATCCGAAATCGCTGCTGAAAGCACTTTCCAAAAACAGCGAAATGCTGGATTTTGTGCTGGATTATCCGAAAAAACATAAAAATGCCGCTGCCAAAAGCATCGGAGATGACTTTGTAACCGGTGAGATCCCTGCCCTGATCCAGTGGGATGAACGCTGGGGCTATGCCCCTTACGGTTCGGAAACGATCATTGCAGTCAGCGGATGCGGTCCGACCGCCCTTTCCATGGTGATCAGCGGTCTTTTGCAGGATGCTTCCATTACGCCTGCCGTCGTTGCAGATTATGCAAGTTCCAATGGCTATCTGGATGAAAATCTGGACACTAAATGGGAATTGATGACCAATGGTGTAGAGCATTTTGGGCTCAGCGGAAGCATTCTCGGGCTGGATGAAAATGCCATGATCAATGTACTTTCGGTCGGCTGTCCGATCATCTGCAGCATGGGACCTGGTATTTTTACCACAACCGGACATTTCATTGTGCTGACCGGTTATCAGGACGGTGCTTTTACGGTACATGATCCCGCCAGCAAAGTACGCACTTCCCAGACTTACACTTTCCAGGAGATTTCCGGTCAGATTAAAAATATGTGGTATTTTGCTAAAAATTAACCGCAGCTTCATTCAGCCAGGCAACCGCCTGGCTGATTCCTTCTTCTGAAAACGGAAAAACTGCGGCCGTTTTTTTCTCCTCCGGCACATACATGCTGGCATAAGGTCCTTCCCAGTACCATGCTTTCAGAACCGTTTCTTCGTTTTCTTCTGCTTTTCCGAGCAGATATCTCATTTTTCCATCACTTCCCGTAAACACGGTTTTCTTAAAATACGGAATGGACACACATCCTGTCAGATCAATCACTTAAAATCCCTCTTTTCCTGATCATCGATATCCTATCGGTGTACCGCAGCACATACCTCTGTTGCAGCAGCAGTTGCAGAGCAGATTGAGCAGACACATCTTCATGCACCAGTCCTGGCCGGAGAAATCCGGTCTTCCATACACGGTACTCTGTTTCTGATACCAGCCGGTACCGCCCTCCAGACGCTGTTTTAAGCTCTGATACTGGAAATTGTTCGGTTCCAGGCGTACTGCTTCACTGATATCTTCCTGTGCTTTTACATTATTTCCGACTCCGGAATTTGCAAGTGCACTTAAGTAATACCATCTGGCATTGCGGCTTGAGATCCCGCTAAGAACATTGAGTGCCTCCTGATAATACCCGTTATTGATATAGTTTGCTGCTGCCTGCATGTGCGTATCTTCCTGGGTTTCCTGCCTCTGCTGCGTGTTGAAGCCACCGTACTGCCAGAATCCGCCAAACGGATCTCCGTTATAGCCTCCCTGACCGTTTCCGTCTGCACTGCCGCCATAACTTCTCTCCTGCATGATCTGCTGGTAAGCCTGCTGTACTTCCTTGAACTTTTCTTCCGCTTCTTTTGGATCATCCAGATTGGCATCCGGATGATACTTTCGACTGAGGCTGCGATATGCTTTCTTTATTTCGTCATCGGTTGCATTCCTTGAAACACCTAAAATCTGATATGGATCATTCATCTGCTTTTTCTCCTGCTTTCTGTCTGCGTTTTTCTTTGATCATTTCGTATCGGCACCAGACACCGGAATATAAGATATTTCGCAGTATCTCTGCATTTTTCAAAATCGGAAGCTGTTCAAAGGCTCTGGACGCCTCTGCGATCATCATGGTCAGCAAATGCCCTGCAAATTCTTCAAAATCCGCTTTTTTGCTGTAAATCGCCAGAGGATTATAATTCTGCTTCTTTTTATCTTCTTCAACATCTTCATAAGCATCCAGAAGATAAATAAACTTGCCCATATAAAAGCCCATTTTTCGCAGCAGCGGCTCCCACGCATCTTTTTGATAAGCAAAAAGTTCTGCCATGATCTCACCAAAAAGCCCCGACATCGTATCGATATCCTGGACATTTTCCTTTTCTTTCTGCGAAAGACTTTCCAGACAGGCTTTGATCTTTTCTGCCTTTTCCGAATATGGATTCTTTTTTATGCTTTTTACTTTCAGTACGCTTCCGTAAAGATGCCTGCCAAACTTTTTCTCATCCTGCCAGTCATCTTCACACTTGTACATGGTAAGCAGAACATTCATATCGGCTGCGTATTCTGTAAAAATATTCTCGATCGCCATATGTCTGGACAGTGGATGTGCCACACACCTTTCCCGGCTGCATGTTTCCTCCGGCTCATAAAGCCCGGAGAGCAGCATGGCAAGAAAGGTCATGTCATAACTTAAACTGATCTGACCTGCCATGCCATAACATTTCTTTAACGACCGGCACAACCCGCAGTAATATGCATGGTAAAGATCAAATTCTTTGAATTTCATCTCCGGCTTATTGACAATGATATATCCAAACAGTGACTTCACCTACTCTCCTGTTTCTTCTGAATCTGTTATCTTTTCTTCACTGACTGCATCTTCCGTATGATCATCTGTAGTTTGTGTCATATCCTCTGTATCTTCTGTACTATCATCGGCAGTTTCTGTCATATTCTCTGCATTTTCTGTGATATCATCTGCGTTTTCATTTTCCGCAAGTTCTCTTGCAGCCAGCTCCTTAGCCCGCAGTTCTCTCTCTTCCTGACGTTTCTTTCTTTTCTTTCTCCGGATGATACGGATGCGGATATAGAAGATCAGAAATGCTGCAAATGCTGCTCCCAGAAGGGCACATACCCAGAGATATTTCCATATGTATACAACCTGTATGTTGTGTGCACCGCTGATATCTGCAAAAGTATACGAATCCGTAAACTGCTTTTTATCCACTTTTACGCCATCCACTTTGACTTCATAAAGCACATAATCTTTCTTTCCTTCAAATTGGATCGTATGGCTGCTGCCGCGGTACGCTTTGCGTATGCTGTCTGATATGGTTCCGTTTTTGACACTGGTACTGATCGCCCAGGACGGAATCTCCGTGTATTTCACACGAATATCATGTTTGCCCTGAATATTGGTAAACGTATAACTGTCTTTCGCATTTTCAATATTGATGCTTGTTCCGTCAATCCAGATGCTGCTCAGTTCATAGTGTTTCTTTGGTTTATAAGATACCGTCCAGTCTTCATCCCGGTAAACACTCGCTGTCTCATCAATCTTACCGTCAATCACCTTTGTTTTTATCTTATACTGTGGAATTTCTGTAAAAATCGCCTGCACCGAATGATTACCGGACACCGCACGGAACGTGTATTCTGTCTGTTTCGGATCACTTTCTACCTGTTCTCCGTCTACGATCAGCTGTGACAGCTCATAATGTTCATTCGGCTGAAAATTTACCTGATAGTCGGTTCCGCCCTCCACCGTCTCCTCACTGGCACTGATCGTTCCGTTTTTTGCCGATGCAGTGATGTCATAAGCTGCACGCAGCGTTGCCACATAAAGGCGGACTCTTCTTGGATTGCTAATCCCCACACCAAGCATAATTTTGCCCGGCTCGATCTCACAGAGGGATTCGATTTCCTTTTTCTCATCATCGCCCGGAAGATCCGCATAAAACGTATTCAGATATTCTCCCTGGGAAAGGGAATAGATAACAAAATAATTATCTACTTTACTCTCTCCGTCATAACACGGCGAGATAATATAATCCCCTGTCACACAGAAATCCTGATACGTTGATCCTGGCGGTTTGGTTCTCGGAGCGATGATTTTCAGAATCTCGAAATTCGAGTTCATCAGACGGAACTTACTTCCGTTTCCGCCTGATACCACGTACTGATCGGTACTTTCCAGATACTCGATCCCGCCGAAATTCTGCCCGCTGGAGGACTGAAAGGTCCGTTTCCAGTGCAGTGTATCCGCATCTACCACATAAATATTGCCTTCATTTTCCTTATCCAGACATGGTCCCGGCATCACGTAGATCTCATTGGTCTTACTATTGTAAGTCATGCCGTTTCCATGCTCATAATCTCGTTCCGTTACTTCAAACGCATAACTGTAATCGTCTTTGTTAAACGCGATCAGCGTATCTGGGATTGCTTCCGCTGCTGCCCCGTTGATCAGACATACAATATACTTGTCCGTAACACAAATAGACTGGGGCCATCCTCTTGCTGAAGAAGTCTCCAGCTCACCGATTGCCTCCCAGTCTGCATAGATCAGATCTGATGCATCATAAATATCTGCATGAACTCTCAGCGGATGACATACCCCCCATATCACTCCGACTATCATGCAGTACCATATACAGAATCGCAACATTCTGCACAGGTTCCCCTTATTTTTTTTCATTTCTCGGTAACACCGCCTTTATTCAATCAAATACACGCAAAACCTGATACGTGAATTTCTTTTGCTTCACGAGTATAGCACATTTTTACACTCAATATCAAGTATTCTGCTTTTCTTTACAACTTTCTGCTTTTATGTTACACTCTGTTTAAGATTTGGGTGAACGCAATTTCCCCAGGATAACGACAATATCATAACCAAAGGAGTATATTATGTACGATTACCTGATTGTCGGTGCCGGACTGTTCGGTGCCGTTTTTGCTCATGAAGCAAAAAAACATGGAAAATCCTGCCTTGTTGCAGAAAAGCGAAATCACATCGCAGGAAATATTTACTGTAAAAATGTAGACGGAATCCATGTCCACCAGTATGGTGCCCATATTTTCCATACTTCTGACCGTAAAATCTGGGATTATATCAACCAGTTTTCTGAGTTTAATAACTACATCAACTCACCGGTAGCCATCTATAAAGATGAGCTTTATAATCTTCCTTTTAATATGAACACTTTCAGTAAAATGTGGAACATCCAGACACCGGCTCAGGCAAAAGCCAAAATTGCCGAACAGATCGCAGATCTTGGCATCACAGAGCCAAAGAACCTGGAAGAACAGGCTTTATCTCTTGTCGGAACGGATGTCTACGAAAAGCTGATCAAAGGATACACAGAAAAACAGTGGGGACGCTCCTGCAGGGAACTGCCTTCCTTTATCATCAGGCGTCTTCCGCTTCGTTTTACTTATGATAATAATTATTTCAACTCCCGCTATCAGGGCATTCCGGTTGAAGGCTACACAGCCATTGTAGAAAAAATGCTCTCCGGTGCAGATATCCGCTTAAATACCGACTATTTTGCCCATAAAGAAGAACTCTCCGCCCTGGCACACAAGACGGTATTTACCGGTATGCTGGATGAATATTTCGGATTCTGCTACGGATCTCTGGAATATCGTTCCGTACGTTTTGAGGAAGAACGTCTGGAATGTGACAATTACCAGGGAAATGCCGTGGTAAATTACACCGACCGTGAAGTTCCTTATACACGCATCATCGAACACAAACACTTTACATTCGGCACACAGCCATTCACCATCATCTCCAGAGAATATTCTTCGGAATGGAAACCGGGCATCGAACCATATTATCCGATCAATGATGCCAAAAACTCCGCTCTGGCAGCCAAATATCAGGAACTGGCTGCAAAGGCAGAGCGTGTGATTTTTGGCGGAAGACTTGGCAATTATAAATATTACGATATGGATCAGGTCATCGCTGCCGCACTCGACTGTGCCGATGCAGAACTTTCCTGATATTTACTTAATAAAGCAGCAGTCATCGCTTCAAAGCAATGGCTGCTGTTTTTCTGTTTCTCCTTAAAGACCGGAAAGATCCTGCACCAGTTTGTCCATTCTTTTTGCAAAGGTATGCTTTTCCAGCACAAGCTGATGGCCTCTTTCGGCGAGTTTTTCTGCTTCCTTTGGATGTTCCATATAATAATCCACTTTTTCTTTCAGATCTTTGCAGTCTTTGTAAGTGACAACCGTTCCTTCAAAGATCTCCGCGATCTCTGGCATCTCATCACTGATGATAAACGCTTCGGCTGCCAGTGCATCAAACAGGCGGTTGGAGACAATACCGGTTTCTTTCATATCGTCCCAGTGGTCATTGAGCACGATCTTCGCATCGCGGTATGCCTGACCAACCTGATCGTTTGGCATGTACGGTTCTCTGACACACTTCTGTGCTTCTTCAAATGCTTCCCAGTGTCTTCCGTAGATGGTGAGCGGATAATCCAGTGTCAGGGCATCCTGCACGATCTGACGGTAAACACGCCTGGAATTGCCGATAAAGAGCAGATCGTATTTCTTTTCGCCGGCAGTACTCTTCATCACATCCGGATCTGCACACTGCAAAAGCACATCGCATTTTGTTTTTAATTCGTTTTTCCATTTTCTGCACAGTTTTTCCGATGCAAAGTAGACCAGATCAAACCGTTCGTATTCTCCCTGTGGAATATCAGCCGGATGCGAAATGTTCCACATGATATTTTTCTGTACAATCTCTTCTTTCGGATAATATGGCCGGTTTCCACGCAGAGCAATCGTAACGGCACTGTCTGTGCTTTCATACCATCTCTGATAAGGGCGTACATCCACCTGATAGCCGTGCTTCTCCAGCTCCTTTTTCATTGCCAGGGCATAATGATAATCTCCCCAGAACTTTTTGTTTTCGTCATCCGGCATCGGTGCACAAATATCAATCTTTTTCGGATCCGGCACAATCGGCTTATCCTCTGCCTCAGAAAACATCCGTGTCAAACAGCTCTGCCATTTTCCCTGATAAACATATAGATTATAAAGTCTTCGATCCTTTTCTGCCTGATCCGGTTTGCTCTTTTCTTCTGCACTCTGAAAAGCAAGTGCAGCCGGTGCCAGAAGATTCTGATATCCGGCTTTTGAAAGTTTCAGGCAGAGGTCTGTCTCTGAAAACTCATCTTTTTTTACATGGATGGACTGGTAAGCCAGATCAAAACCACGTACTTCCAGAAAACGCTCCCGCAAAACAAGCATCACATCCACACGGACAGCCTTCTGAACGGACGGCTGAAGATCCACCTCCAGAGTCTCCTCGCCTGCCAGAAGATCATACGGCTGCCAGTACCAGGTTTTGTTGCGGTTTTTTTTGTGGAAGGCAATGCCGCAGCTCTTCACCGCAGCGAACTTTGAAATGGCTTTCTCAGATTCAGGATAGAGAATCCTTGCTCCCACAGCCCCGGCCTTCTCGTTCTGTTCTGCTGCAAGCAGCATGGCATTCAGACATTCGGATGCCAGCTGTACGCTTTCATCCAGAAAAAACAGATACTCACCCGTTGCTTTTCTTGCGGCTTCGTTGCAGAATTCGGCAAATGAGGCGTTTTGTTTTGATTCAATGTCTGCCGTAAACACTTCAAACTCCAGGCCGGCTGCTGCTTCTTTAAAATTCTCTTTCAGCTTCTGCAGCTGCTCCTCGCCTGTATGATGATGCACAATGACAGAAATTTTCCGGCTGTTTTTATCCGGAGCGTTCTGCTTTTCACTTTTCAGCCATACTTTGATGCGTTCCTGCTCTTTTTGCAGTTCCAGCCTTTTTTTCTCCAGCTTTTGTTTCTGTTCTTCTTCCTTTTTTTCTGCCTGGACTTTTTTCACATAACTGCCCACAAAAGGAATTTTCTTAATGATTTTTTTGATTGAACCTGACAAAATGGCCTCCTATTTTCGCTTACCTGCTTTTTTTGAGATCAGGTATTTTGGTCTTCCTTTTACTTCTTCATAAATCTTGGAAATATAATAACCAATGATTCCAAGACTCATCATGATCAGGCTTCCGACAATCAGGATCAGAAGGATCACTGTCGTAAAACCTTCTACTGCATGTCCGGTAAAATAACGTACAAGAGATTCAATACCAAGCACGATCGCAAACAGAAAAGTAAAGATACCTGCCACCGTCACAAACTGCATCGGAGCCGTTGAAAATGCCACTACATTAGTCACTGCATATTTGATCAGAGACCAGGTAGACCATTTTGACTCACCTTCTGTACGTTCCTGCACATCAAACTCCACGCTGGTGCTGCGATAACCGATCCAGGAGGACAGTGCACGGAAAAATGCATTTTTCTCCGGCATCCCAAGCAGGGCATCGACTGCCTTGCGATCCAGAAGTTTAAAGTCGGAAGCACGTGACATATCAATCTTCACTGCCTTTGACATCATTTTATAAAACAGACCCGCACATGCCCTGTGAATGGCACTTTCTTTTCCACGGCTTCGTTTTACCCCTTCTACCACTTCGTATCCCTGCTCCCAGAGACGGTACATGGAAACCAGCACTTCCGGCGGATGCTGCAGATCGCAGTCCATTACTGCACAGCAGTCCCCTTCTGCATTTGCAAGTCCGGCAAAAATAGCAGATTCCTTTCCAAAATTTCTGGAAAAATGCAGTCCGTTTACATGTGGATTTTTCTCGGCTGCCGTCTCAATCTGCTGCCAGGTTCCGTCTTTTGAACCATCGTTTACAAATACGATCTCATACGGGACAGATGCCGCACTCAGGATGCGGTCCACCGTATCAGCCGTTGTCTGTATCATTTTTTCCTCATTATAAGCCGGTATGATGACAGATAACATATTCTCCCCTCTTTTCTTTTGATTTGCGGACATCCGTGCCTACTCTTTAAAAAATCCCAGTTTTTTGCAGATACGGTATCCCATTTGTCCCCTTAATTTTTTTAATTGTTCCGTTTTGATATCTAATTTTTCCTTCTGCGTCTGGATTTTGACAGTCTGTCTCTGCACTTTCAGTCTCTGCATACAGAGTTTTTGGCGATGTACTTCCAGATTTGTATTTTTCTGTTCCTTCAGTACGATCAGTGTGTCAACTAAAGAACCGGTCAGCATCGTACGGTACGCCTGATATACCTTTCTGGAATAATAATAGTTCTCATAGTCTTCGATTCCAATCTTCCGGAATCCCTCCTGAAGCAGCATATCAAACAGTTCTCTTGCAGATGCTTCGTTTGTCTGAAGATCGATACTCTGAACCAGAAGATTTAAGGTTTTGTTATCAAAACTCTGTTTTACCTTCTCATTTTCAAAAGCTCCCCGCTCTTTCAGAATATCATGTGCTGCCAGAAATGCATCGTACGTGCTGTAAAGATCTTTGGAAAGACCTGCGGTAAGATTATTCGCATTATTATAGCGATAGTCGATCAGTCTCTCATCTACAACGGTAATACGTTTTGCCAGATAAAGTGCCTGCATGACAAACACGACATCGTTTGCTCTCTGGCGATGTTCGAACTTCAGATCGTTGTCTGTGATCAGAGAACGGCGGTACATTTTGTTCCATGGAATATTCGTTGTAAAATTAAAAATATACTGCGGAATATCTTCTTTTGAAAATGGCACTTTCTCCGGCATATATTCTTTTCGCAGATAGTTGGACGGCAATACGTAACGATCCGTCGTGTCATCCCATTTGCGGATATCACAGACACAAAGATCTGCCTCGTCTGCTTCTGCTTTTGTATAAAGTTTTTCCAGGGCATCCAGGGCAAATCGGTCATCCGCATCCCAGAATACCACATACTTACCGCGACATTTTGCAAGACCTGCGTTTCTCGCCGCTCCGGCATACTGATTCTTCTGACGGATCAAAGAAAGGCGGAAATCTCTCGATGCGTAATCTTCGATGATCTCTGCCGAACGGTCAGTTGATCCGTCATCCACGCAGATTACTTCAATGTCTTTTAACGTCTGTTTCAGAACATTTCCAAGGCTGTCAAACAGATAATTTTCTGCATTGTAAACCGGCATAACAACGGAAACTTTGATCTCATCATCTGTTCTTTCATGGCTCAGTTTCAGACTGTCATAACGATCAGCAAAAACCATATGCAGAATACGGTCTGTCGCATGGCCATCGCAGGACCGCATAAATTTCTCTTTGAAATCAATGACTTTCTGTTTGTCAAAACGTTCATCCAGATGGCTGATATAATCGATCATCTCATCGTTTGTCTTGCAGACCGGTCCCGGTGTCAGCTCATTGTAATCGTAATAGAAGCCTCTCCAGTCAAAGTATTCATCCAGGTCATAGGCAAAGAACAGCATCGGACGCTCAAACAGAGAATATTCAAATACCAGTGACGAATAATCCGAAATACAGATATCGCTGACGCAGAGCAGATCCTCGATCGTCATGGTTTTTGTTGCATCAATGGCAAAGGTTCCGTTTAATTCTTCCGGAATCTGCGGTACATTCTTTACTAACGGATGGTGCTTAAAAATCACTACATATTCATCTTTGAAATGCTCGGCAAACTTCTCCAGATCAAAGCAGTCCGGCGTTTTTGCCCTCGCCACACGACCGCGGAATGTCGGTGCATATAAGATGATCTTTTTTCCTTTGGCTTTTGGAAATTCTTTGTACAGGTTCTGGAATGCCTGAGCGATCGTCTCACTGCGATAGAAAATATCCGTACGGCTCGTTCCGACCGGGCGGATTGCATCTTGACGGTCCTTCATATCCATGGCTTCCGCATATGCCCACACGATCTCCGGACTGGATACGGTAACATAAGTATAATTCTTGTTGTTCGGATGGCGTTTCAGCTCTTCTGCATTCGGTCCGAAGATCAGCTCCGCAGTGCTCATACCAAACTTTTTGAAGGCTCCGCATGCATGCCACAGCTGGGTAACGATCGTTTCTGGCCGCATATCCACGCAGCTGAGTACGTCGGAAGCTTCATTTACAAAGATGTATTTTGCAGTTGCCGCATCGGCCAGCATCTCTTTACAGCGTCTGATATATTCTTCTCTTGGGACAAAAGAATTTCGCAGCAGATGTACATGGATATCCAGGTCAAAATCTCTTTGCAGCTCATCATACAGAATGCGGAAACTGTTGCTTACGTCCGGCAGACGAAGCTCAATAAAAATGACTTTTCGTTCATCGACCGGCTCATTCTTATGTGCATTGTATGCAGCCGGCAGTGTCTCATAGAGAAGCTTGTCTTTTCTCTTTCTGCCCATATATTTCTTTGCTGCTTTTACCGGCGGAAGTTTCTTAATCTTCTTTCTTCCTTTCCAGTAAACCTTTTTCATTGCTCTTATTACCTTACTCATCCGTTTTCTCCTTCTTGATCATTTCCAGCAGTCGCTCTGTTGCATGTCCGTCGCAGGCACTCATAAATTTCTCCTTGAAATCCGCGACCTGTTTTCTGTCAAAACGCTCCTTAAGATGGAGTACATAATCAACAATCTCCTGCGTGGTGTGCACAACCGGTCCCGGTGTCAGTTCATGGTAATCATAGTAAAAACCACGCCACTCTCCATATTCTTCAAAATCGTAGGCAAAGAACAGCATCGGACGCTCAAATAATGAATATTCAAATACCAGCGACGAATAATCCGAAATACACAGATCACTGACACAGAGCAGTTCTTCGATGACAAATGCCTCAGAAACATCATACGCAAAGCTTTGACACTCCTTTGGAACCTCCGGTCTCTGTTTCACAACCGGATGCTGTTTAATCAGCAAAATCCAGTCTTTTCCAAGCTTCTCCTGCATCAGACAGAGATCCATGGCATCCGGTGCCTTCGCTCCCCCCACACTTCCGCGGAACGTCGGGGCATAGAGCATGACTTTCTTTCCTTTTGCTGCCGGACAGATGTCATACAGTTTTTTCTGTGCTGCCTTCTGAAATTTTTCCAGGAACAGAAGATCTGTGCAGCTGACACCGATCGGTACAACACTTTTGTCCTCTTTCGGAAGATTCATGGCCTCCTGATAAGCCCAGATAACCTCCGGGCTTGATACAGTTATATAGTCATAGTTCTTATAATAATTATATTTCAGATATTCTTCTCTGCTTCCGCCGAAAAGCTCCTCACAGGTGCTGAAGCCAAATTTTTTGAACGCACCGCATCCATGCCAGAGCTGCGTGATCACCGTCTCTTCTCTTGGCTCAATGCAGCTGATCACCCTGGAACCCTCACAGAGAAAAATATAATGTGCATCGGCACAGTCCTTCAGACATGCCATCGCATTCTGAATAAATTTCCATTTGTTTCCAGATTCCATCAGATAGTGGACGCTCACTTCCATCTCTTCTTCGCTGCATAACACCTGATACAAAAAACGTAAGCTGCCGGAAAGCTGTGTCAGATTGGCTTCAATGAACACCGCTTTCCACTTTTTTAAAGGCAGCTTACGAAATCTCCTGTATTGCCAGGGAAAAAGAAGCTTTAAGGTCAGAAAAAGATAGAGTCTCTTTATCTTTTTACTCATTCCAGATCATCACCGTTTTTCCCATCAATTTGTGTATATCCATTTCAAATGCTCTGGTTATATCCTTCACATCTCTTACTTCTACTTCCGCACCCATGATATTCTCCAGATAAGATACTACTTCCGGATGCTCTTCATATAACTGCAGCAGACCTTCGTAGTCACTTCTGCCGCTGCGGCTGCTGCCGAAAATACGCAGTCCCTTTTCCAGAACCATGCGGGTATTGATCGGTGCCGGATCTTCGCTGACACCTAAAATACTGATCGTACCCTCCGGATGGATATAATCAATGATCTGATTGATCGCTTTGGATGCCGCTCCGCCTCCAACGCATTCAAACGCATGATCGATCTGCATATCTGCCGGAATCTCATTGACACAGTAGGTACCGTCTGCAAAAGTAAAATCCGACAGTTTGTTTTCCGTGACACCGAAAATATAGATTTTGGAATCCGGAAGCATCTTTTTCAGAAGCAGTGAGGTAATGTAACCCAAATTGCCATCGCCCCACACACCGATCACATCACGTCTCTCATGTGAAAAACGTAAGAAACGGTTGATCGCATGAAAGCTCACGCTGACAAGCTCTGTATAGGCAGCTACCGTCGGATTGATCCCCTGCGGCAGACGTACAAAACGATCCGGCACAGCCTGAACATATTCCTGCAGAAATCCATCCATGCTGCTCGCACAGAATTTGCTGGATCGCAGATAATTTTCTGCAATGATATCGTCTTTTTCTACCGGTCGGTTCGGGATCATCACAACCTCTGTTCCGATTTCAAAGGTTCCGGTCGGATCATAGATCACTTTTCCGATCCCCTCGTGGATCAATGCCATAGGCAGTTTCTGACGCAAAATCTCTTCCGCCCTTGCACCTTGATAGTAACGCTGATCCGCATGGCAGATAGACAGTCTGGTCGGACGCACGATCACCTGTCTGTCATCGATCTCCATTTCCTTAAATGCGACTTCAAACTGTCTTGGACGTTTCAGCTGATACACCGTATTTAGCATACGCCATTTCCTCCTAAAATAGACTCTGCAACACGCAAATCGTACGGATACGTAATCTTAATATTGAAAACTTCACCTTCTACCAGATGGATCGCATCCCCTTTGAGAACGAGGATCTTGCAGGCATCGGTCAGGATCGTCTTCTCTTCCTCACTCAGTTCATCGAAAACTTCACGCAGACGCTTTGCATGAAAACTCTGCGGTGTCTGTCCCTGATACATTTTGGAACGATCCGGAATATTGCTGATCTTCTGATTATCCATGCTCTCCACAATGGTATCGGTCGCCGGGATAACGGTATCGCAGGCTCCGTACTCTTTCGCATAGTGGATGTTATCTTCCAGAATACGGTGTGTCACAAACGGACGAACGGAATCGTGGGTGACAATAATGGTTTCTTCATCCAGTCCGTAAAATTTTTCGATATGACTGATCGCATTCATGATCGTATCATTGCGGGTCGCACCGCCTTCGATCACATCGATCTTATCTGAAAGCAGAATATATTTTTTAATGATATCCTGGGTGTAGGTGATCCACTGCTTCGGTGACAGAACGATCACACGCTCAAACTGCGGATTGACCACAAATTTCTCCAATGTATGGATAATGATTGGCTTGCCGCCAACTTCCATAAACTGTTTCGGTTTCTCAACATTCCCCATACGTGTTCCCTTGCCCCCCGCAAGTACAACGCCGTAAACATTTGTTTTTTCCACGATGCTGCCTCCTATTTCATAAATTCCAGATAACGTGGAAGAACCTCATCCGGTGTTCCGATCTCGATCAGTTTTCCTTCATGCATCCACATGACTTTGTCGCAGAGATCTGCGATCGTATCCAGACTGTGAGAAACGATCACAACCGTACGCTCTCTGTTTGAGATCAGGCTCTTCATCTTTTCATAACTTTTCTTTTTAAACTTTTCATCACCAACGCTGAGTACTTCATCGATCAGCATGATGTCGGTCTCCAGAACGGCTGTGATGGAAAATGCCAGCTTGGAATACATACCGCTTGAGTAAGTACGCACCGGCATATCAATAAATTTGCCAAGTCCGGCGAATTCAATGATCTCATCCATCTTGGAACGGATAAACTCTTCCGAAAAACCAAGAAGCATACCGGAAAGAATGATGTTTTCTCTTCCGCTCATCTCTTTTTCAAATCCGACACCGATCGACAGAAGGGAAACGGAATGGTTTTTCAGGTCAATGCTTCCCGTATCCGGAGAAAAAATGCCGGCCAGTGCTTTGAGCATGGTGGATTTTCCGCTTCCGTTCTTTCCGATGATTCCGAGGATCTCTCCTTTTTCTACTTCAAAGGATACATCCTTTACTGCCTGGAATACATCGGCCTGTACTTTTTTGAAATGTAATAAACTCTGCTTGATGTAAAACTTCTGCAGGTTTCGATAACTGATATATAAATTTTTTACTTCGATTGCAATTTCGCGTTCCATTATATCACCTTCACATAACTGTTTTCGTATTTATAAATAATCTTTACTCCGATCGCTGACAGGATGAAACTCAGCACCATCCACAGAAGCAGGAATTTTCTTGCCGGTGTCTGGTCATAGATCATACATCTTCTTGCAGAAGTCAGAAGCAGTGCCAGTGGATTGCAATGAAGGATCACTTTATTCCACGGTGCAAATTTTGCAAGCCTTGTTTCTACATTATAAAAAATACCGGTAATATAAAACAGCAGACGCAGTACGATATTGATCACGTTGGACAAGTCCTGTACAAATACGCCAAAATGTGCCACGATCGTACTGCATCCGAACGTGAACAGAAACAGGGTCAGCATGATCGGGATCATGTACAGAATATTAAAGCTGACCGGCACGCGGTAAATGACCATCATAATGATCACGATGCCAAAAGAGATCAGCATTTTAAAGCCGTTTACAAACATGCGGACCATAACCAGAATGTATTTCGGCAAATATACTTTTGCCACAATGGACTTGTTGTTTTTGACGATTTTTACGCTCTGCTGAAGGGTCTTATTAAAGAAATCCCACATCGTCAGACCGATAAAAATGAAGACTGTAAAATACTGCTCTTTTGCATTAAATACCACACCAAAGATCAGGGTGTAGATCAGCATGAAACAGATCGGGTCCAATACCCACCACAGCCAGTTCAGGTAGGAACTTGCCACCTCAGACTGCAATTTCGATTTTGCCGAATAGATCGCGTACTTGTAGTACTTTTTCGTGTCTTTTAGAAATCGACTCATTTTATGCGTTCTCCTCACAAATACTTTTTTGCTTTATCCAACTGCAGACCGCCTCACAGGCATGTCCGCTCTCATAGCTTCCCATTTGCTGATGATGCTCCATGATCCTCGCTCTGTTCTTTTCTTCATCGAAAGAGCGGATCTGTTTTTCCAGATCTTCCATATTTTCACAGATTGGAAACGGCCACTCATGAATATCTACATAAAAACCGGTCTTTGCAAGATATTCCCGCAGATCCGGTGTATACAGAAAGCATGGTCGGTATAAAAAAGAATAATCCCATATACAGGAGGAATAGTCCGTGATCAGCATATCTGCTGCCGCTAAAAGTTCCTGCATATCAGGATAGTCCGTCACATCCGCTGAGCATTCCGGATCCAATCCTGCCGAATCGTCCTCACTGTAGCGATGTGCCCGGTATAATACATACCACTTTTCGCCATTTTCTTCAAGTACTTTTCGAAGTCCTGTAAAATCCGGCATCTGATTTTTCCCATTTGAACGATAGGTAGGTGCATACAGCAAGATCCGATATTTACGGTCTATCTGATAGGTCTGCCTTACTTTCTGATCCGCCTGCTCTGTGTTCCCACAGACCAGAAAATCATTTCGCGGCATACCGCATTTTAAGATTTCTCCATGGTAAAGAAATGCACGGCGAAACAGCCTGTCACTTGCCGCCTGACAGCTTGATACGATCAGCTGTATATTTTTCGCACAGAACTCTGCACGCTTTCTGGTCGCCCAGTTGGCATCCGGTTTGTCATTTTCAATTTTCTTATAAGCTCCGCCGCCATGCCAGGTGTTGATCAGATACTGCTTTTTGCGAAACGGAAACCACGGAGCATAAGAGCCGTTCGTGATGATCACTTTTGCCGTCAGAAGATAATAAAAACTTCTCAGCGTAAAATGTTTCACAAAATGCAGATCCTTCTCTTCTTTGTCACGATACTGCTTTGGATCTGTAACCATCCAGTATATCTCAAACGTGTCCTTCTCCTGCTCTCTGATATAGTCCGAAAGATATCGCGGATTGCAGGAATAATCATATCCTTTGCCGCCTGTAAGCCCGGTAAAAGCCAGCCGGTTCTTCTGGATCGGGAAGAGGCAAAATGGAAACAGCAATATCTGCAGACATTTGCTGTACAGATATTTGATAAAACTTTTCATACCCTATCTCCTCTGGTTTTCCGTTGTCTTTTTATGCTCTTTCCCGGAAAATCCATAATATTTCCACACACCATGGAGAGCATAGGAAGCAAAATAATAACAGGATTTCAAGATGCCAAAACCCAGGTAACGATATACCATAAAGGTCATTCTCGCCGACTGCAATTTATTTCCTGATTTTCCCTGATTACTTAGCCTATATTTTAACAGAGGTTCCCGGATACCACAAGCTTTTTTATATTTTTGCAGGATTTTCAGCCAGGTAATGTAATCTTCGTGGCTGTCATCGTGCTCCATCGGATAGTTTTTCGCAACTTCCGTTTTCAAAACAACGGAAGAACAGTTGATGCTGTTATGATGCAAAAGGTCACGGTAGGTGATTTCTTCTTTTACCGGAATGATCCGTCCGGTCAGTTCGCCCTGAGGAGTCATCAGCTCTCTTGCCGTACAGCTTAAAACACAGCCTGTCCTTTCCATAGCATCTGTCTGCTTTTTTAATTTCCCGGCTGCCCAGTAATCATCGGCATCCAGAAACGCGACATATCTGCCTTTCGCCATGGCCACACCTTTGTTCCGGCTTCCGGCCGCACCCAGATTTGTCTTATTTTTAATAAAAGAAAACGCAGGGTTATCCCGATACGTCTCCAGCACCTGCTCCAGGTTGTCACCGGAGCCATCGTCTATAACGATGATCTCCAGCGATACCTCCTGGATCAACACGGACTCGATCGCTCTTGATATCAACCCTGCACAATTATAGGCCGGTATGATCACGGATACTAACGGTCTTTTTTCCATAAATACGGTTCTCCTATTGCTGTTTTCCGGTTTCTTTCATTTCCTTTTCTTCCTCTTCTTTGATCTGCTCCAGATTTTCCTTGGTAGCAGCCGTCACCTGCCATTTTTCCACGCCTTCGGTATTTTCTTTCTGGAACAGGATCTTAAAGGTCAGAAACATCAGTTTTATATCCAGCACAAAACTGTAATTCTCAATGTAGGTCAGATCCAGTTTTAATTTATCATACGGTGTTGTGTTGTATTTTCCATAAACCTGTGCAAATCCGGTCAGTCCCGCCTTCACCTTTAGGCGGTAATCAAACTCCGGTATTGCTTTTTTGTACTCTTCTGCGATCTGCGGACGCTCCGGTCTCGGACCGACCATAGACATATCGCCTTTGAGGATATTGAAAAGCTGCGGTAATTCATCCAGGTGAAGATTTCGGATCACACGTCCAACCGGTGTGATACGATCATCATGCTTCATCGCCAGCCTTGCTCCCTGTTTTTCCGAATCCACACGCATGCTGCGGAATTTCATTACATAAAAGACTTTGCCTCCTTTTGTCAGTCTCGCCTGTTTATAAAATACCGGACCTTTGTCGTACAGTTTCACCAGAATGGCAATGACGATCATAAACGGCGATGCCACAATAATTCCAAGCAAAGAAGTTACAATATCAAACGCCCGTTTGAAGAACTGCTGCTCGGCTGTCAGTCCGCGATGGCGGAACAAAAGCAGAGAGGTATCAAACAGGTGAATATTTTCCGCACTCATGATCATAATATCCGATATCTTCGGAATGCTGTAGCAGCGGATATCTTTTTCAAAGCAATATTTCAGCAGGATATTTCGCTCGGATGCCGGAATATCTCCAAGTACCACTGCATGATACTCATCGATCCGCCCTTTGATCGCATCCAGCCCTTTGCTGATATGGATCTTCTCGCAGATGTTGTATTTATCCTCACGGCTGGAAATCTTCTGGATCAGATCCTGCGGGCTGTAATCTCCATATACCAGCAGCATCTGTCTCGGCGGATAGATTTTTGTATAGATCCACCGCATAAATACGACCCAGACTACAACGATCACCAGATCAACGCCGGTCATTTTCAGAATCGGCTCTATGAATTTCGTAAACTTCCAGCGTCCGATCAGTGCCAGCTGCAGATACGTGATCGCATTTACACAGAGCACGGAAAGAACCTGGGAATACAGTACTTCAAAAACCCGCAAATATCCTACTTTGAAGCCGCCGTAAATACGGTAGAAGAAGTACAGCATCAAAGCATATTGTGCAATGACTACATAGTTTCCGCGTTTCCAGAAAGCTTCTCCGATCGCTCCGGAAAATGCATAATCCTTAAACCATACATAAGCGAACACACCTGTCTGGAGTGTCAGAATAAATGCAGATGCCAGAAACATGATCAGTCTTTTATAACGTTCTCTGTTTTCCATATACTTATCCTCTTCATATAAAATTCTATACTTTTACATCGCCGATAAGTTTACAACACTTTCTCCAAAATTACAATAGCAAAGTCTGTGGCAATGCATGGGATTATGCTTACCATTTATCTTTATAGACCGAGTAACCCCCTACTTTTCCTATCTTTTCAAATCCATTTCTCTGAATTTTAGTATCCTGCTGATCATCTGCAAGAAAAACCAGATAATTCACGCCCTGCTGCCGGATCCTGCGAATCAGCTTTTTGATCTTCGGCTGTTCTTTTCGCATCTGACGGCGGATTTTCCGCACTGGTTTCTCTGATTTGGAACGCCTTCCGTAAAGCAGCCGAATCGATGCATCATACTGCCGCACATAACCGACCAGATCTTCCGGCATCACTGCAAGAGCCGTCTCGCCTTCTGCTCTTGTGGCGGCTATCAGTTCACTGATCTGACACGCATCCGCCGGAAGTTTCTGCATATTGACTGCTTTCTGATAGATGGCCTGACCACCCACATAAGGATTCTTTCCGGTCACGATGATCAGTGCCATCAGCAGAGATGCTGCACATACAGCCTGAATCGTTTTTTTCTTTCCTGCTGTACATACGCTCACTGCCACATAGGCTACAATCACGGACGTTGGCAGAATCCAGAACATTCTCCAGTAAACAAATCCACCAATGCAGTATTTCATAATGATCCTTGCCGTAAGCGGACAGATATAAACGGCTGCAAATAACAGGGTATACCCCACCAGCCATTTACGGTTTTCTTTGTCATCACGTTTCAGGATCAGAAAGAGGAGTGCCGCTGCAAACAACAGATAATGCCATCCACTTCCGATGTACCAGCCTGCCCTTTCTATGGCAATCTGAAATGCTGTTATCATGATTCTACCCTTTCTTCTAGCGTATGATCACATATGCCGCCGCACAGATAACATTCGGCAGGCAGCATATCACTGCTCTTTTTATGTTTCCCCAATTTCTGTCTTTCACCGCATACAAAAGTGTCATAAGCCCCAGCATGATCGGTGCCAGCATAATACCCATGCCAGACACTAGACATGCCGATGTCATCATCAAAAACAATGTCACCCATGCACCGCACATCCGGTTCGTTTCCATGCATTCCTTTGCCTGCAAAAAAATCGCCGGAAGCACAAACGATGCCAGAAGAGCCTTTCCCTGCCAGATACGGATCGACAGAAATGTTCCCTGCGTGTAGACTGAATAATAAGAAAACATCTGAATCAGCACCAGAAACAGCAGAAACAGTCCCACTTTCCGATCATCTTTATCAAACAGTTTTCTTCCGATCTTCCAGTAAACAAGATAGGAAATCAGAAGAAAGAAGACCGGTTCGACCGTATGTGCCACAACCGCCGCATGCATATGCACCATATCACTGTAGAATGCAAGCAGGATCGGAAACGGTGCAAACACATATCTCGCCGGAAGATACGATGCCAACATTCCGGTATAGGCATCGTACGTGAACATCCCGTTCGTCTCCAGAGTCGTGGTTGCCGTTGCCACATAAAAGGCGTCATCCAGATCCGTTGCCATGCCAAAAACATAAGCTCCCATCTGTATGGCAACCAGCAGAAATGCAAGCCACATGGCCGCTGGAATTTTTTTTCGTGAAAGGCTCTTTTTCCGTTCTGCTCCATCTGCCCTGTTCTTTTTATTTTTCCAGGCAAAGATGACTCCTGCCAGAGCCAGCACGCAGACAAGTATCTCATAGCTGTATTTCAGAACTGCAAATGACTGCCTGGTAAAAATGAGTGGCAACGCCAGCAGCTCAAATACTGCAAACAGCAGAACATAACCGCAGATCAGAGCATCTGCCATTCGCACAAACCAGTCTTTCTCCTTCCCTGTCTCAAAAACAGGAAGATTTCCTGCTGCAAGCGGAATGATAAGAAACCACAGCAGAATCTCGAATCCTTTGATCGCCATCCGACTTTTTCTCCTTTATTCCGAAAGTGTTTTCGTTTCCGGTGTCACCTGTTCTGTTGTCGATGTCACATTACCTGTTTCCGGTGTCACCTGTTCTGCCTTCTGTCTGGCTGCCTCTGCTCTTGTCTTCTTTTTGCAGATGCCATTTGCATCAAAACGATACTTTTTGCCGTCGATCACTGCCTTAGTGCCGGTAAGGCGGACACCTTTCCTGTCCAGATAATAATAGTTTCCATTATATACTACCCAGCGTTTTTTCATTTTGGCTCCGGTCTTCGGATTCAGATAATAATATTTGCCTCTGTATTTGAACCATCCGCTTCTTCTCACACCGGTAGACTTTTTAAAATAACAGGTTCTGGAACCGACTTTTACCCAGCCGGTCTGCATACGTCCTGCCACATCAAAATAATAATAGTTTGCTCCGATCTTCTGCAATCCGCTAAGTGCTGCTCCGGTTTCTGGATCAAAATAGTATTTGTAACCTTTGCGTACCTTAAATCCACGATACAGTTTGCCGCCCTTTGCCGCATAGTACTGTTTCTCGCCTATTTTAAACCGGCCCGTCATCACCTGACCGCCGTTTTTCACATAGTACAGGGCACCGTTTGCCTGAAGGAATCCGCTGTAGGCACTTCCGTCTTCATTAAAATAATATTTTTTATCATTAATTTTTACAAATCCGGAAACTTTATGCCCTTCTTCGTCCAGATAATATTCTTTGCCTGCATCGGTAATCCATCCGGTTTTCTTATTGCCGTTCTTATCCAGATAAATCCATTCATCTCCTATCTGATTCCAGCCACGCATTTTCGTGATACCGTAATGGCGTGCGATCGCAGTTGCATCTGCAACAGCCACCGCTTTGATCTTGGCATCGCTTCCATAATATTTCAGACAGTCAGAAGGATTGTTCACAAATCCATGCTCTATGATCATGGTCGGGATCTTCCACTGCCTTCCATAATAGATAATGCCAAGTCCTTCCCCCTTCAGATAGCCGAGATTCTTCATTCCGACCGTTGAAAGATTGCTCACAATATCCGCAGCAAGTGCTCTTGCTTCCACAGCATAATCTGCTTTGTTGCTTGAGATTGGCACATAGGCAAGTGCTCCGGAAACGGTATCCTGCTGATTTCCGGTTGAATTGATGTGCAGGCTCACCAGTGCATCTGCTCCCAGATCTTTTGCCACTTTTACACGGTCATAGCGATCCATGTCCACATTATTGCTGAACCTTGTCATATAAACAACGATACCGGAGTATTTTTCCAGCTCTTCTTTACAGTACTGTGCCATTTTTAAAGTAATGGTCTCCTCCGCATAAGTCACACCGTTCCAGGTACGTCTCGCACCTGCATCGTGTACATCATGTCCGGGATCCAGTACCAGAACAACGTTTCCATTCGAAGCATGTGATGTGACCCCCGTGCAGAACACAAGTCCCAGCATCGCAGCTGCTGCCAGATTTTTTAATATTTTCTTCATCTTTTCCTCCTGATTTCGAAATACTCTCGTAATTTCTTCTTATTTTTACAACCACAATGTAAAAATCACTTCTTATTTTCGTTCATTTTTGTGATACACATTACTTTATATAGTACCCTAAAAAGGTCTGCCTGTCAATCTCTTAAACCTCTGTTAATTTTTCTTAATTTTTATTTAATTTTTTTGTTTCGGATTGTACCGGAACCACCTCAAACTCCCATAAAATGCCGCATACATGACATTTTATTACGTTTTCGGTGTTCGGTGTGTCAATAAGTCTAGATTGCTCTTTTGTACAAGCCTGATCGCAATTTAGACTTTTGACACTTGCATCATTTTATAGTAAAGTAATGGTAACAGAATTATCTTTTATAATCCATGTTTTATTTGACTGCAAATTTCCAGAGAATGGAGGAGTTTATGCATTTTAAGAAAATATTGTCTGCCAGCATTCTGGCATCTGCCCTGATTTTCTGTATCCCGCAGGCTATTTATGCTGCACCAGATGCGAAAACGGAAACACCTGTCACATATGGCTGGAATTCAGATGCCCTGGGGCGTTTCTTTCTGACAGAGAACGGTTCCCGTGCCACAGGATTTTGTAGCATTGATCAGAAAGTATATTATTTTGACCCGGACGGCTATCTTTTTACGCCATCCCAGGAAGGTGTCATGTACCTCGCCCAAAAACCTTATTATTTCCTTGCGGACGGATCTGTAAAAACAGGTCTTTTCTCCATAAAATCAGAAAGTGGTATCTCCTGGTATTATGCCGGAGCCAATTATCAGCTGTTTACAAACCGTACCATTACCCTTGGCGGCAAAATTTACTGTTTCGGAGCCAACGGAAAATCACTTTCAAAGGGACTTCAGGCTTTAAATGGAAAAAAATATCTGATCAGTGCTTCCGGAACCGCAAAAACTGGCCGTCAGAAATATAAAGGAAAGACTTATTTTTTCGACAGCACCGGAGCAATGATGATCGGAAAAGTTACTTACAAAAACAAAACTTATTTTACAAAAGCAAATGGTACGCTTGCCAAAAAAGGCTGGGTAACTTCCAACGGAAAAACGTATTATCTGAACAGTAACGGCACCCTTCAGACCGGATGGTTCCTTTATAAAAACAAATGGTACTGCCTGAACAAAAAAACAGGAGCCATGTATAAAAACAAATGG
>ERZ838118.1447-NODE-1447-length-28895-cov-4.727150_pt1 | contig 28895 bp, 25 predicted proteins | sample MGYA00519863_ERZ838118 | MGnify/ENA primary metagenome ERZ838118 (study PRJEB31850, sample SAMEA3708827) | human gut metagenome | biome: human gut; feature: human-associated habitat; material: faeces | place: China | collected 2014 ...
AGCAAATAAATTTAATATAAAATATTTTGAATTATTAATGTAGTATGGCAGGCTGTATAAGGTGTAAGATAATATTTGGAATAGTGTCTGTGCACACTTGACACAAACTTGATAGGCACAAAAAAGCATGTGCAGAAATGAGGAGTTGAATGACAATACAGGAAAAATATTTAAAGATTGTTGACGAAGTAATAGAAAAAGGACCTTATAAGCCTGACTGGGTTTCCTTGTCTGAATATGAAGCACCAAAGTGGTTCAGGGATGCAAAGTTTGGAATTTTTATCCACTGGGGACTCTTCAGTGTTCCTGCCTTCAACAATGAATGGTATTCAAGAAATATGTATATTCAGGATATGGAGGAGTGGAAACACCACAGAGAAACTTTCGGCGAGCATACAAAGTTTGGATATAAGGACTTTATACCAATGTTTACTGCACCAAAGTTTGACCCTAAAGAGTGGGTTAAATTGTTCAAAAAAGCAGGGGCAAAATATATTATGCCTGTTGCCGAGCACCACGACGGATTTCAGATGTATGACAGTGAGATAAGTGAGTGGACAAGCGTAAAAAAGGCTATGAGAAGGGATGTCTTAGGAGAACTTAAAGAGGCAATACAGGATGAGGGACTTGTTTTCTGCGAGTCAAATCATCGAGTTGAGCACGCTTTCTTTATGGGACATGGCTGCGAGTTTGAGAGTGATATAAAACAGCCTATGAAACTTGGTGACTTTTACTGGCCGGCAATGCCTGAACCTGACAATCAGGATCTTTTCAGTCCTGCACCTCCAAAGGAATTTCTTGAGGACTGGCTTGCAAGAAACTGTGAGCTTGTTGAAAAATACAAGCCGTCAATGGTCTATTTTGACTGGTGGATACAACATGATTCAGTAAAAGAGTATTTAAAGAAATTTGCCGCATATTATTATAATCGTGCAGAGGAATGGAACATGAAAGTAGGTATTTCATACAAGCATGATGCAATGATGCTGGGAACGGGAATACTTGATATGGAGAGAGGTCACTTTTCAGAAGCAAAGCCATTCTACTGGCAGGCTGACACATCAATGGCATTTAATTCGTGGTGTTATACTGAGCAGAACAGATTTAAGAAATCAAGTGATATTTTGCAGGATCTTGTTGATATTGTCAGCAAGAACGGCTGCCTCTTACTCAATGTAGGACCGAAAGCAGATGGAACCATCTGTGATGAAGAAATAAAGATAATGGAAGAAATCGGAGAGTGGATGGATGTAAACGGTGAAGCAATATATGGAACTCATCCGTGGAGAGTGCAGGAGGAGGGAAGTACAGAGGTAGTAGAGGGAATGTTCTCGGAGGAGGGCAGAAAAGACTTTACATCTGAGGATATAAGATTTACCTGTAAGGCGGACTGCATCTACATAATCCCTATGAAGCAGAATGGAGAGGACATAATCGTAAAGAGCATGGGAGAAAACAGCAAAGACTTCCACGGTATCATTGAAGAATTTACCGCACTCGGTTATGATGAGCAGCCTGAGTTTATCAGGGAAGATGACAGAATGATAATAAAAGCTCCATTTGTAAAGAGTGATAAGCCGGTTGTCTATAGAATGAGACTTAAATAGTTTTGAAACTGATTATATGTTGTGTTATTTGTTATATCTGCACAGTTTAATAAAAGATAAAGATAGTTTCGCAAATATTTAATAATATTAAAAAGGAACTGTCGCATCATCAGCGGCAGCTCCTTTTTTAATGTCTCATTATAATCTTGTCAAAAAATCAAAAATATTAAAATAAATTTTGTTTATCTATAAAAATAAGAATGGATCCATGCTTCGATTATAATAAATGTAAAGATGAATTAGCCAATCTTTACAACATTTGAAGCCTGTGGTCCTTTTTCGCCGTTTACTACGTCAAATTCCACTTCTTCACCTTCGTCAAGAACTTTGAAACCATCCATCTGAAGTGCTGAGTAATGTACAAATACATCCTTGCCTGTCTCATCTGAAATGAAACCAAAACCCTTTTTTGCGTTAAACCACTTAACTGTACCCTTCATTGTACTGCCTCCTAAAACTTTAAAAAATATTTGTGTCATGCCGTGGGCGGCACGACTTGGGCTGTCAGAGGATTTATATACCCGCCGACACATTAAATCTATCATATAAAATGATTAGTGTCAACGCATTTTTACACTGTAATGCTTTATTTTACCGCAAAAACGGCATCTGTTGTTCACGCGTTGCCGGATATTTTATCTGCAAGTTCTTCAAGATACATCCAGCGGTCCATTTTGTGTTCAAGCTCTTTTTGCAAGTCCTCTTTTTTGGCTGATAATTCGCCGAGTTTGACAAAATCATTTGAAGCTTTTAACATTTCATTGTCAGTATCTTCAATCTGCTGTTCAAGTGTTGCAATATCGCTTTCTATCGTTTCAAATTCCTTTTCTTCTTTATAAGACATTTTAAGTTTTTTTGTCTGACCGTCTTTCCAGTTATCTTTTGTCACTTTAGGTTTGTCTGTTTCCTCTGCTGTATCGTCATCAGGTGAATTTTTCTCAGATGAAGAAATGCCTGCATCAGTTACATCAAGTTTATGTGTTGTATGATTGAGATAATCTGTGTAACCGCCCTCATACTGCTTTATCGTGCCGTTTTCAAAGCAGAATATCCTTGAAACGACCCTGTCAAGGAAATAGCGGTCATGCGAGACCGTGATTACGATTCCCTCAAAAGAATCGAGATAATCTTCAAGTCGTGTGAGAGTAGCTATATCAAGGTCGTTAGTAGGCTCGTCGAGTATAAGTATATTAGGTGCTTCCATAAGTATTCTAAGAAGATATAACCGTCTTTTTTCACCACCTGACAGTTTGCCGATAATGGAATACTGCTGGTCGGGCGGGAATAAGAATCTTTCGAGCATTACGGATGCTGATACAGTGCCGTCTTTTGTATGTATCACTTCGCCGCCCTCTCTTACATAGTCAATAACTCTTAAAGACTCGTCCATCGCTTCATTTTCCTGCGAGAAATAGCCTATTTTTACGGTCTGACCGATGGTGACGATACCGGAATCAGGAGTGACATTTCCAGTGATGATGTTCATAAGTGTTGATTTGCCGCAGCCATTTGGACCGATGATACCTACACGGTCATTTCTTAAAAAGAAATATGTAAAATCGGAAATTACAGGGATGTTGTCATATGATTTTGAGATATGTTCAAGTTCTATCGTTGTCTTTCCAAGTCTTGACGAAGCTGAACTTATCTCTATGGTGCTGTCAGTGGTCGGGGCTTTCATGTCACGAAGATTTTCATATCTCTGTATGTGAGCTTTCTGTTTTGTGGAACGCGCTCTTGCACCACGCATCATCCATGCAATCTCGGTTTTTAACAGACTTTGTCTTTTTCTCTCGGTTGCATTTGCGATTTCTTCTCTCTGTGCCTTTCGCTCAAGAAATCCAAGATAATTACATTCGTAGCTGTAGAGTTTTCCTTTGTCTATCTCAACGATGCGGTTTACAACAGTATCAAGAAAATATCTGTCATGTGTTATCATAATGAGTGCACCGCGGTATTTTTTCAGATAATCCTCAAGCCATTCGTTCATTGCACTGTCAAGGTGGTTTGTTGGCTCATCAAGAATAAGTATATCAGCCGGTGTGAGAAGTGTTCTGATAAGGGCAATTCTTTTCCGTTGGCCTCCGGAGAGTTCCTCTATCGGCTGGGTATGATTTTTAAAACCGAGTTTGTTCATCATATTTTTTGCCTGTGGTTCGTAATTTGCCGGAGAATCAGCTATATCCTTTTTTAGCGGAAGTGCTGCTTCAAGAGCAGTTATTTTGTTTGCAAATTCAGGTTTCTGTGAAAGGTAGCCTATTCTTAAGTTTCGCCCCATCGTTATCTTTCCGCTGTCAGGCTCAACAATTCCGGCGAGTATTTTAAGCAGAGTTGATTTGCCTGTTCCGTTGATTCCTATAATACCGACTTTTTCGTTTTCTCCCAGACTAAATGAAGTATCATCGAGTAAAAGTCTTTCGGTATATGAATGTGTGAGATGTTCTGCCGTAATAAGATTCATAAAATCCTCATTTCCGTGTACTGAGTGATTATTGTTTATGTTTTTGGTTAAAGACAGCCGTAAATTTTTTAGAAAAGCCGTCACAAAACAATAATCGTTAATGCACACTTGTTAATAGTTTATAAATGTATGTCCTTTGTTATTGCAAAGCAACTTTTAATAAGTTATAATTATAATAGGTATGGATAAGTAAAGCAACAACTATTTGTTATTGTCAGCACTGCGGGTGCAAAAGAAAACCATTATTTTGGGAGGCAGTAAGTTATGGATGAAAAGGGTATTGTGTATGAGCACACAATAAATTATTATGAGACTGACAGAATGGGGATAGTACATCATTCTAATTATATACGCTTTTTTGAAGAAGCGAGAATAGATTATCTAAAGAAAATAGGACTTGATTATAAAAAAGTCGAGGATATGGGACTTATAATGCCTGTGCTTGGAGTAGAGTGTAAATATATTAAACCACTTCATTTTGGAGATAAAGCGATTATAAGCTCAAGACTTGTAAAATATAATGGTATGAAATTAAGTGTGGAGTACAATATTACAAATGAGGCTGGGGAGCTTGTCACAACGGGAAAAAGTGAGCATTGTCTGCTTGATGTGGATATGAAACCAGTCAATATAAAAAGAAATTATCCTGATATATATAAAAGATTAAAAGAAGAGGTTGATTTATAAAGGTTGCTTAATATTAGATTAAGTGCTGCCATTTGTGCTATGGCATGACCGGCAGAAATTAAGTTTTAGAGAAATGAGGGCATACAAAGATGAAGAAAAAACTGATGACGATATTGATCACAAGTATAGTTATGCTTGCAGGTATGGGGATATTCGTATGGAAGATGAGTGACATATCAAACGGACTTAGTGGCGAAGATAAGGCGAAGATAAAAGAAGAAAAAGACCTGCTCGCCAATCAGCATGGAAAGGCAATAGATGATGTAAAGCAGCTTGATATAAACAATCTTTATCTGTCCGGACGACATAAAAATGTGGTTACGATAAATTATAAATCAATTAAAGATGTTTATAATCAGAGTAATTCAGCAAGAGCTGAGGAGAATATCACAAATATCAAAAAGAAAGCAAAAGATTATATGCCTGAAGATGCACTGTGGGCATATAATCCTTATGGAACAAATTATTGTTCTATGTATGTGTATTTTAAGACGGATGGAAGATGTTATTGTAAATATACGATTTCAGTTAAAGACCGCAAAATTCCTGATTTTACGAGAACACTTATAGCAGACGGCAGCGGCAATGTATCAACAGAGCATGAATATCAGCTTATAGGTCTTGTTCCGGGAATGAGAAATTACATAACATTAAAGCTGTACAACAGAAAAGACCAGTTATCAAAAAGTATAGTATATGCGGTAGATATACCTAAGAGTGCTACACAGGCGAAAACAAGAATTTCAACATATGATGGAAGAAGCAGACAGGAAATAAGCAATGGTCTTTATACGGTATTTGGTAATGGAAGGACGACAGCACAAAAATCAGTAAAGATTGTTACAAAAAAAGTTACAAAGAATGGCAAAAAAGTAACAAAGCGTGTCAAAAAGTCAGTTACAAAGAAAGTCAGAAAAAATGTTATTGCAATGTATGACAACTCAGGAGTTTTAAGGAGTGAGATGCCGCTTGAAGCTAATGTGGCAAAAAATATGCAGATAATATATGACAATATTGTTTATCCGTGTTCAGCAAATAAATTTACAAGGATAAATGCTCTCGGTCAGGTTACAAGAATTTATCAGGTAAACGGATATAAGCAGGATGGAGAGTTTGCTTATGACGGTTATGGAAATATATATTTCATAGCTAGTGCACTCGGAAAAAAGACTTCAAGAAACAGCAGGATAATGAGCCTTGAGCTTGAGACGGGAAAAGTAAGTCTTGCACTTGATTTTGATAATTTTCTTTCAGAGATGTATAAAAAATCCGGTAAAAAGGCAAACTGGATAGATATAAATTCAGTTCAGGTCTGCGGAACGAACAAACTTATTATAAGTTCAAAGTCGCTGTCAAGTATATTTAAGGTCAGCAATGTGGGAAGTCTGCTTCCAAAGCTTGATTACATTATTGCCGATAAGGACATATGGGCAAAATGTAAAAATCTTAAGAAAAAAGTGCTTAAGAAATATTCTAAAGATGATGCAGATGAGTCGGCAACTGCAGATCCTTCAGCAACAGACGATACTGACAGTATAGAGTCTATTTTAAATCAGGGAAAGAAAAAGCCTGATCCATTTAGATCACAGTATGGACAAAATGCACTTACCAGCAATTCGTCAGGCACTCTGATAACAATGTTGAACAATAATGCAGGAAAATATGCAAAGAAATCAAATGGTAAGTCATATTATTACCAGTTTAAGGTAAATGAATCTGCAAAAAATTATCGTGTTTCGGAAAAAAAGGCTTTTGAAAAAACATCAAATAATGGTAATATAATAAAAGGAGACAACAGTTATATATATTGCTGCAGTGATAAAGGAAAGTTTATTGAAACTGATTCGGCAGGAAAGCTGATAAAAGGCTTTAAGACAGGTGGCAGACCTTACAGGGTATATAAGAATGACTGGAAAAACTTCTGGTTTTATTGATGTTTTCTGCAAAATATATGTTAAAGGTTATAAGCCGGCTGAGGTAGAGAATACGGCAGATTAAAATTTTGTTAAATGAATTTAATCATATCGTTGACCTTAGGTAGTAAAAGTTGTATAATTACATTAATAAACTCGTTTAGAGTTTTATATAATAATTTAAAAAAAAATAAACAACAATATTTTAAGGAGGAAATAAGAGTATGAAATTTTTCGTAGACACAGCAAAGATTGAGGACATTAAGAAAGCAAATGATATGGGAGTTATCTGTGGTGTGACAACAAATCCGTCACTTATCGCAAAAGAAGGTGGAAAGAGCCAGGAAGAAGTTTTAAAAGAAATCGCGGAAATCGTAGACGGACCTATCAGCGGAGAGGTTAAAGCTACAACAGTAGATGCAGAGGGAATGATTAAAGAAGGAAGAGAAATTGCCAAACTTCACAAGAACATGATCGTTAAGATTCCTATGACAGTTGAAGGTCTTAAGGCAACAAAAGTTCTTTCACGTGAGGGAATTAAATGTAATGTAACACTTATCTTCTCAGCAAACCAGGCACTTCTTGCAGCAAGAGCAGGTGCAGCTTATGTTTCACCATTCCTCGGCCGTCTTGATGATATTTCAACACCTGGTATTGATCTTATCCAGAGTATTGCAGATATTTTCGCAAACTATCCTGAGATTAAGACAGAGATAATTGCAGCAAGCGTTCGTAACCCTATCCATGTAACAGACTGCGCACTTGCAGGTGCAGACATTGCAACAGTTCCTTACAGTGTAATCGAACAGATGACAAAGCATCCTCTTACAGATCAGGGTATTGAAAAATTCCAGAAGGACTACATAGCTGTTTTTGGTAAATAGTAAGCTGAGAATACCGGAAGTGACAGCATAGCTGTCTTTGGAGAATAAAGCATGAAAATAAATTTTCATGCACAAGTTTGTGCTTTGCACAAACTTGAAAGTGCCGTAATAACAGATTGAGTATGGCATATAAAAATAATTTTGAGAGAAAGGAAGATATCATGGATATTTTAGCATTAAAGAAAACTGCAAATGAAGTCCGCAAGGGCATTGTTACAGCAGTACACAGCGCAAAATCAGGACATCCGGGTGGATCTTTATCTGCAGCAGACCTCTTAACATATTTATATTTTGAGGAGATGAATATCGACCCTAAAGATCCTAAGAAAGCAGACAGAGATCGTTTCGTTTTATCAAAAGGTCATATCGCACCAGGTTTATATTCAACACTTGCACAGAGAGGATTTTTCCCGGTTGAAGATTTAAAGACACTCCGTCATGTAGGTTCATATCTTCAGGGGCATCCTGACATGAAGCATATTCCGGGCGTTGATATGTCAAGCGGTTCACTCGGACAGGGTATATCAGCAGCAGTTGGTATGGCTCTTTCAGCAAAGCTTGATGATGCATCATACAGAGTATATACACTTCTTGGTGATGGTGAGATTCAGGAAGGACAGGTCTGGGAGGCTTCTATGTTTGCCGGAGCAAGAAAACTTGATAATCTTTGTGTTATTGTTGATAATAACGGACTTCAGATTGACGGAAAGATTGAGGATGTTTGTTCACCATATCCTATTACAGACAAGTTTAAGGCATTTAATTTCAATGTTATTGAGATTGATGCACACGATTTTGAACAGATTGCAGATGCATTTAAGAAAGCAAGAGAAACTAAAGGAATGCCTACGGCTATCATTATGAAGAGTGTGAAAGGTAAAGGTGTATCTTTCATGGAGAACAATGTAAGCTGGCATGGTACAGCTCCAAATGATGAGCAGTATGCACAGGCAATGGCTGACCTTGAAAAAATCGGTGAGGGCTTGAAATAAGCAGATAGGAGGAAAAAATGGCAGAAGTAAAGAAAATTGCTACAAGAGAAAGCTATGGTAATGCTTTGACAGAGCTTGCAGAGCAGTATCCAAATCTTGTTGTACTTGATGCTGACTTAGCAGCAGCAACAAAGACAGGTATCTTCAAGAAAGCTTATCCTGAAAGACATATAGATTGTGGTATTGCTGAGTGTAACATGATGGGTATTGCGGCAGGACTTGCAACAACAGGAAAAATCCCATTTGTAAGTTCATTTGCAATGTTTGCAGCAGGACGTGCTTTTGAGCAGGTTCGCAACTCAGTAGGATATCCGAAACTCAATGTAAAGATTGGTGCAACTCATGCAGGAATTTCAGTAGGTGAAGACGGTGCGACACATCAGTGTTGTGAAGACCTTGCACTTATGCGTACAATTCCGGGAATGGTAGTTATGAATCCATCAGATGATGTTGAAGCAAAAGCAGCAGTAAAGGCAGCACTTGACCATGAGGGTCCGGTATATATCCGTTTCGGAAGACTTGCCGTACCTGTAATAAACGACAGACCTGATTACAAATTTGAACTTGGAAAAGGTGTTGTTCTCCGCGAAGGAAAAGATGTAACACTTGTTGCAACAGGACTTGAGGTTTCTGAGACACTTGCGGCAGCAGAAAAACTTGCAGCAGATGGAATTGATGCGAAAGTTATCAATATTCATACTATCAAACCTCTCGATGAGGAACTCATAGTTGCGGCTGCTAAGGAGACAGGAAAAGTTGTTACTATTGAGGAACACTCTGTTATTGGTGGACTTGGAAGTGCAGTATGTGATTGTCTCAGTGCAAAAGCACCAACTAAGGTTCTTAAGATTGGTGTAAATGATACTTACGGCGAGTCTGGTCCTGCAGTAGAACTTATCAAGAAATACGGTCTTGACAGTGAAGGTATCTACGCAAAAGTTAAAGAATTTATGGCTTAATATAATTGGTGTACGGGCTCAATGATACATTAAGTACATTTATGTTTACAGTCTAAAAATATATTTACAAGTAAATATATACACTCTCAAAGTGAATACCCTAAAGGTTGTTATTTATTCAATGGTTTGACAGTGACTGCCAGACTTGTGTAAATGAGTAAATTTTGTATTAAACCCGAAAAAGTATTGCTTTGGGAGTGTTTTTTTGAGGGATAAATGACTCGTTTTGAGGAGATACCGAGAGTACATATAATAAGAAAAGAGGATAAAAATGAAATCAAAAACAACAAAGAAACTAGCTATGGCAGGTGTTTTTACGGCTCTTGCGGTGGTGGGAAGTATGCTTAGTGTGCCTGTTGCATCAAGTAAGTGTGCACCTGTTCAGCACATGATAAATATTTTGTCGGCGGTTCTTTTAGGACCCGGTTACAGTGTTGGTATTGCTTTTGTGGCAAGTTTGCTCAGAAATATCTTAGGGCTTGGAAGTTTTCTTGCATTTCCGGGAAGTATGGTCGGTGCTTTATGCTGTGGTCTTGTCTATAAATTTTCAAAAAAGGTGCTTCCTACCTGTGTTGCCGAGGCATTTGGAACAGGTGTGCTTGGTGGAATAGCGGCTTATCCGGTGGCAAAATATGCGATGGGACTTCAGGATATAGGAATGTTTGTGTATGTTGTTCCGTTTCTTATATCAACTGTAGCAGGAAGTATTCTTGCATTTGTACTTGTGACTGCACTTAAAAAGAGTGGAGTGACGGAGTTTTTTGAGTAGATGTGATGAACATATTGTATAAAAATAAGGAAGTTTATTATGATGATAGATGAAAAGTCTAAAGACTCAGATAATGAAAAAAATAAATTTGGTGAAAAGTTTAAGGGAGATGAGGCGAAGAATGATACTACAAAAAGTGGCAGTATCAAAAGCAGTGTCATAAAGAGCAAACGAGCCCTGGAAAATATAGTAAATGAAAATATCGGGTATATAAAAAGCACAGCTCCAAATGTGCACTGCCTTACAAATGTTGTGACTATGCAGGATGTTGCAAATATGCTGCTTGCAGCAGGTGGAAGTGCGATAATGGCACAGGACATAAAGGAAATGGAGGAGATAACGCAGATTACATCGGCAACGCTTTTAAATATGGGAGTGCCGTCTGATGAAAAGATAGCGGCATATATTGCGGCAGGAAAATGTGCAAATAAACTCGGACATCCGGTGATATTTGACCCTGTCGGAGTCGGTGCAAGTAATTATAGAAAAAAATGTGCAAATGACATACTTGCAAATGTGTACCCTGACATAATAAGATGCAACCAGGAAGAGGCAAAGGTTTTGCTTGAATTTAAAAATTTTGGCAGAGAAGCAAGGGATTTATTTGATTTTGAAAAACTTAACATAGAAGAAGCAGATTTTAGTACTAAAGAAAGATTAAAGAGTGATTTTTCTGAAAATAAAATAGGGTTGTCAGAAGATAAAGAAAATATAAAAATCAAATCAAACGGAGTTGAGAGTAGTATAAAACTGTCGGAGAAGGAACAGGAAAGAGCAGCAATGGCTCTTGCCGGTAAATATAATACGGTTGCTTTTATAAGTGGAAATATTGATATTATCTCCGATGGTGAAAATGTGTTGAAAATAGATGGTGGGGACAGCAGGATGAGAAAAGTCAGCGGAACGGGATGTATGCTGTCTGCTCTCTGTGCATTGTTTGCAGCGGGGGCATATTTGTCTCATGTATCTGCGGCGGGCGATAGCAGCAAAATCCCAATTGCAGAAACAACGGACAATAAAACAGAAACAGGAATAAATGAAAGTAAATATAACAGAAAACATGGATTAAGTGAGAAGTATTTTTATACGGCATATTCAGCAGGAAAAGTCTGGAAAGAAACAGCAAAGAATACCGGTGTTTCGACCGATATAAAAAGTGTAGGAAAAGGCTCAATAGGAACATACCACAGTTTGTTATTTGATGAACTGGAAGGAATAATCGGAAAGGGGATATAATATTGAAGAAAATAGGTATAGTAATATGTAATTTTAATAAAGTTGACAAGGTACTTGAATGTATTCAGTGTATCCTTGAAAATAAATTTACTGATTATGATCTGTATGTGGTTGACAATGCGTCAACAGATGGTGCACCGGAGGCTATTAAGGAAAAATACGGTGATAAGGTAAGACTTATTGTAAATAAAGAAAATCTTGGTGGTTCGGGTGGATTTAATACAGGACTTCGTGCGGCATACAAAGAGGGATATGAATATCTTATGTGTGTTGACAATGATGCGATGCTCGATGAAAATGCAATAGGAAATTTATATGAATTTCTTGAGGAGCATGACGAAGTGGGTATGGCGGCATCAAAGATATATCATCTTGAAGCACCTGATTATATTCAGCAGTTCGGACAGACGATAGATTTTGAATATTTCTGTACTGATGTACCTCATCTTGATATGTATGAGGATGGCTCCATGCCTGATTATCTTTATGTAGACAGTGTAGCTGCCTGCTCGCTTATGATAAGAAGAAGCACGATAGATAAGATTGGATTTATGCCTGAAGAAAATTTTCTTTACTGGGATGATACGGAGTGGTGTTATCTTTGCAATAAGTCAGGAATGAAAGTGGCATCTGTAGGAACATCAAAAGCACTTCATGCAATGGGGGCAAAAAAGGAAACGGTAAACACATTTCCTACATATTATGCGTGGAGAAACTGGATAAATTTCTTTGTAAAGTACACAACTGAAAAAGACCTTGACAGAATGACAGACACATTTTTAAATTCAATGTTCCAGATCGTATATGAGGGACTTCACAATGGCGAATACAACCGGGCAAAAACGGTAATGCTCGCATACGATGATGCCATTCATGGAATTACCGGAAAAGCAGGTGAAAACAGAATATTTGAACTTGATTTCAATGAGAAGCCTTTCAGGGAACTTTTTGAAAGTGCAGACAGTTTTTATATAAATGAAAATGAACATTCCGTAATGGCAGAGAGAGTAAGAATTCTTGCAAAGAATTTTGGATATGACATAAAGTGGTGCGAAAAAGCGGCGGCCGGTGTAAAAGAGATAGTCATATGTGATAATATATTTGATATAGACGATCTTTCAGGAGAAAAGATTTACATAGATATAAATGACTGCATATTGAGAACGGAAGATGATATGCTTGATGTGATAAATTATAATTACAGTAAGCGTAGTTTTGTATTTGCCAATAAGCCGGTGTTTATGCAGAAAGTCAGGGAGTTGAGAAAACAGGATGCATGATTATAGATGGATGTAATATTTTAACATCAAAATTGTGGGCGGAATTATTTCAGGTGTATATATTTTTGTATTAAGATAATATGTATAGAAATATACTAAGTGAGAGATTGTGTATCATAAAAACAAATGGGTTTGAGTGGGGAGAATTTTAATAATTTTACAGTTTTAATAAAAGCTGCCTGTTAAAATTAAAACAAGCAGCTTTTTAATTTGCAACATAAAGTGTATTTTATTTATTGAGTATAGATGATTTTACATTATATCTCAAATTTATGCTTGTGCAACAGTGGGACTTTCACACATTTTCAAAAATCTTTCATGAATTTTCGTACTCTCATCAAGTTCAGGATGGAATGAGATGGCAATTTGATTTTTATATTCAACTCCTACGATATTGTCATTGACAACAGCCGTTACATCGACTTCCGGTTTTGCCTCGGCAACAAAGGGTGCGCGTATAAAAGTCATCGGGATTTCACCAAGTCCCTCATAATCACTTTCCGTATAAAAACTTCCGAGCTGTCTGCCGTAAGCATTTCTTTTAACTGTGATAGGAAGTGTTGAGAGGTGTTTAGTGTCATCATCTTCAATATCCTTAGCAAGAAGAATCATACCGGCACAAGTGGCGAGAACGGGAAGACCATCCTCAATCTGTTCTTTTATATTCTCAAACATATCCAGCTCTCTTAAAAGTTTTCCCTGAACCGTACTCTCACCGCCGGGAAGAATGATACCGTCAAGTTTGGTATCAAGGTCAGATTTCTGACGAAGCTCCGTATAATCAACACCAAGTTTATCAAGTACCTTTTCATGCTCAATAAAAGCACCCTGTAAAGCTAAGACTCCAATATTCATAGCCGTATCCCTCTTTTCTGATTTTCAAATTTATTTAGTGAAAAAATTTGCGTATATGATTTTTTCTCCTTATTTACCTCTTTCAGCCATAAGAAGTGCAATTTCCTGTTCATTGATACCGACCATTGCTTCTCCTAAGTCCTCTGAAAGTTCTGCTATAAGTTTTGCATCTGTATAGTTTGTTACTGCCTTTACGATAGCAGCGGCTCTTTTTGCAGGATTTCCTGATTTGAATATACCGGAACCTACGAATACACCTTCAGCACCAAGCTGCATCATAAGTGCTGCATCAGCAGGAGTAGCAACGCCGCCGGCTGCGAAGTTTACAACAGGAAGTTTACCGTTCTTGTGAACATACTCTACAAGTTCATAAGGTACCTGATACTGTTTTGCCGCTTCAAAAAGTTCATCTTCTCTAAGGCTTGTGAGCTTTCGTATTGCACTGTTCATCATACGCATATGTCTTACAGCCTGAACAATGTCACCTGTTCCCGGTTCACCTTTTGTTCTAATCATAGATGCACCTTCGTTGATTCTTCTGAGTGCCTCGCTGAGGTCTTTTGCTCCACATACGAAAGGAACTTTGAAATCTCTCTTGTTGATATGGTAAACATCATCGGCTGGCGATAATACTTCGCTTTCATCTATGTAATCAATCTCAATGGCTTCAAGTACCTGGGCTTCTGCAAAGTGACCGATACGGCATTTTGCCATTACAGGGATTGAAACTGCTTCCTGAATACCTTTTATCATTTTTGGGTCACTCATTCTTGAAACACCACCGGCTGCTCTTATGTCAGCAGGGATTCTCTCAAGTGCCATAACAGCACAAGCACCGGCTTCCTGTGCAATCTTTGCCTGCTCAGGAGTAGTTACATCCATGATAACTCCGCCTTTTAACATCTGTGCAAGTTCTTTATTAAGTTCATATCTTTTATTCATCGTTTTTCCTCCAAAATTCGTAAATGTTTATTTTAAATTTGTATGAAAATGTAATAAATGGAAAGCTGAACTGTTACGCATAGTTTTGAATCACTATGTAATATTCTTTACATTCAGCATACACAAGATTATAATAGTATCTGGATATAAAAAAATCGTCAAAATAAACATATTCAAAAAGGTCAGTTTGAAAGGATTAACAGATATGCTTACATATTCATTTGCAGATATAGGTTCAGATTCACTTTATGAACATTTATATAAATGTATCAAAAATGATATAAAAAAAGGGGTCTTGGAGAAAAATGAAAAACTTCCGTCAAAGAGAAGTCTTGCAAAAAATCTGGGTATAAGCGTCATTACAGTTGAGAATGCATATGCCCAGTTGCTTGCCGAGGGATATATATATTCGATTGCCAAAAAAGGCTATTATGTTTCTGATATTAAAAGTGGTTATATCTGGGACAGTAGTGCAATGGAAAATGAGAGAGAAAAGACTTCTATTAAAAATGGTGTTGAGCATATAAATCTTGTGAAAGAAAAAATGTGTGACAGGATTGATGAGGAATTTGCAATTTCACAGGCTCGGACAGAGGGAAGATATATTGCGGATTTTACAAAAAACAGAATGATTTCCGATATGTTTCCTTTTACCATATGGACAAAACTGATAAGGCAGGTTTTATCAGAACAGCAAAATGCACTTATGACAAATCCACCAAGTGGTGGTGCTATGGAGCTTAGAAGGGCAATAGCAAAGCATCTTAAGGAGTTCAGGGGAATGATAGTTGCCCCCGAACAGATAATAGTCGGAGCGGGTACTGAGTATCTTTATGGCCTTATCATACAGCTTCTTGGAATGGACAAGAAATACGGTGTTGAAGATCCCGGATACGATAAGATTTCAAAAATTTACAGGTGTCACGGTGTAAAACAGGATTATATAGGAATGGATGCGTACGGTGTTATTCCATCGCAGATAAGTGAAAAAAAGATAGACATACTTCATATCACACCGTCGCATCATTTCCCGACAGGAATAGTAATGCCGATAAGCAGGAGATATGAACTTTTAGGATGGGCAAATCAGGATGAAGAAAGATATATAATAGAAGATGATTATGACAGTGAGCTTAGGCTGAACGGACAGCCAATACCTGCATTGCAAAGTATAGATGTGTCGGAAAAAGTCATCTATATAAATACATTTACAAAAACACTTTCGTCAACAGTCAGAATTAGTTATATGGTACTGCCGGAAAAATTGTTGGATAAATTTTATAAAACGCTGTTTTTCTATTCATGTACAGTGTCAAATTTTGAACAGTACACGCTTGCAAAGTTTATAGACGAGGGGTGTTTTGAGAAGCATATAAACAGAATGAGAAAATATTATTCGGACAAGCGAAAAAAACTGTTTTTGGCTATAAAGAAAAGTAAACTTAACAAATATGTTACAGTGCATGAAGAGGATGCAGGGCTGCAGTTTTTGATGGAGATAAAAACGAAATACAGTGATGAAGAATTTGTAAGACGGGCAGCAAAAGAGGGGATAAAAATGTCACCGCTGTCGGGCTTTTACCATCTGAAAGAAAACAGAACCGAGCATATATTTGTGATGAATTATCTCGGTGTCGAAGAGAGTAATATAGAAAAAACGGTGGAGAAATTATGTAAGATAATAGCTATAAAGAAATAATTTGACTAAATCTTTGCTGTATCGTACACTATAAGATAGCAATTTCTAATAAATAAAAATGATGTGAGGATTAAAAATTTATTTGGAAAATATTAATAATGCAATACATTAAACATCATAAAAACAAGGATTAAGATAATGACAAGTTACAAAGTAAAAAAATATTTAAAAGAAGATATAGTGGCAGAAGTTCCAGGTTCAAAAAGCATGACAAACAGGGCACTTCTGCTCGCTGCGATGGCAGACGGAACATCGAGGCTTGAGGGAGCAGCGTTTAGTGAGGACTCGGTTCACTTTTTAAAGGCACTTGAAAGTATGGGATTTAAAGTTGAAGCTGATGAGAAAAGGTGCACTGTCATAATCGAGGGGCATGGAGGAAATATTCCAAATAAAACTGCCGGGATATATGTGGGCAGTGCAGGAACTGCGGCAAGGTTTCTTACGGCTTTTACGGCAATGGGGGATGGCGAGTATGTGCTTGATTCGTCAGACCAGATGAGAAAAAGGCCTATGCGTGAACTGCTTGAGGCACTTGAAAGTCTTGGGGCAGAGTTTACATGGCTCGGTGAAGAATATACTTTCCCGATGAAAGTAAGAGGTATTTTATATGGAAGAAATCCTGTCGGAGATGTTAAAGAAAAAGCTGAGATATATTCGGATGAACCTGAAAAAAACAGGACTGATATATCAGGAAAAGTAAAATTAAATAATGATAAGGCAGATGAACCTAAGAAAAAATCATCAAATATAGAAAGAATAAATGAGCCTAAGGCTGTTGATTTAAACATAGACAGGAGCAGTCAGTTTTTAAGTGCACTTTTGATGGTCTTACCGATTGCATTTGATGATGTTACTATTAAAATGACAGGGACGAGAGAGGCAAGGTCATATGTTGAGATGACTGAGCAGATGATGAAACAGTTTGGTCACAAGGGGGTTGAAAAACTTGAAAATGACAGCTACCGTGTAAGAGGTGGAGATTATATTGCAAGAGATTATGATATAGAGCCTGATGTATCGGCAGCGTGTTATTTTTATGCACTTGCGGCGGCGACAGGAAAGCGGGCTATGGTTAAGCGTATGCGTAAAGAGTCGCTTCAGGGTGACATGAAGTTTATAAGCCTGCTTGAAAAGATGGGATGCACTGTAAGCTGGGAGTGTGATGGCAGACAAAATCTCTGGCTTAAAGGACCTGACGGTAAGTTAAAGGGAATGGAAGTTAAAATGTCAGATTTTTCAGACCAGGCTCTTACGCTTGCGGCGATAGCACCTTTTGCTGACTCGGAAGTTACTATAACGGGGATAGCACATATAAGAGGTCAGGAATCCGACAGGATAAAAGTTATTGTTGACGAACTGGCTAAGATGGGGATATTATGTAATGAACTGCCTGACGGTGTAAAGATACATCCCGGCACACCTAAAAATACAAATATAGAGACATATAATGACCACAGAGTCGCAATGTCATTTGCGGTTACCGGACTTGCAGGTGATGGAATGACAATATTAAATCCTATGTGCTGTAAAAAGACATTTGCGGGATTTTTTGATGAAATAGACAGATTGGAGGAATAAATTTTAATGAAAAAAGTAATCGAGATATTACAGGAAGAACTTAGTGCTGCTTTTGAAAAAGCGGGCTATGATAAGAAATATGCAAAGGTTGGTGTTTCAAACAGACCTGATCTTTGCCAGTATCAGTGTAACGGAGCACTTGCGGCAGCTAAAGAGTACCACAAAGCTCCTATACAGATGGCAAATGAAGTTGTTGAATTTTTAAAAGACAGTGAAAGTTTTAAGGAAATAACTGCACAAGCTCCTGGATTTATAAATATGAGTGTAAGTGACAGATTTCTTGCTGATTACATAAATAAGATGGCGGCATCAGAGACACTCGGTCTTGATAAAGCCGAAAATCCGGAGACTATAGTTATCGACTACGGCGGAGCAAATGTTGCAAAACCACTCCATGTAGGTCATCTTCGCTCAGCGGTTATCGGTGAGAGTATAAAGAGAACGGCGCGTTATCTTGGACATAAGGTAATCGGTGATGTTCATCTTGGAGACTGGGGACTTCAGATAGGTCTTATCATTACAGAATTAAAACACCGCAAACCTGAACTTGTATATTTTGATGAGAGTTTTGACGGAGAATATCCTACAGAGCCTCCATTTACAATGTCTGACCTTGAGGAGATATATCCTTATGCATCAGGTTTTTCAAAAGAGCATCCGGAGTATAAAGAGGAAGCACAGACTGCAACAGCCGAACTCCAGTCGGGAAGAAAAGGTTATCTTGCACTCTGGCAGCACATTATCAATGTGTCTGTTGCAGATTTAAAGAAGATTTATACAAAGTTAAATGTAGAGTTTGACCTCTGGAAGAAAGAGTCTGATGCACAGCCATATATTCCACAGATGGTGCAGGATATGAAAGACGGTGGATATGCACACATCGATCAGGGGGCACTTGTCGTTGATGTAAAAGAGGAGACTGACACAAAAGAAATACCACCTTGTATGATTCTTAAATCAAACGGAGCAACTCTTTACAATACAACTGACCTTGCGACTATCGTTGAGAGACGCAGACTTTTTAATCCTGATGAGATAATCTATGTCGTTGATAAGAGACAGTCACTTTACTTTGAGCAGGTATTCAGATGTGCGAGAAAGACAAAGATAATCGGTGAAGATGTAAAGCTTGAGTTCGTAGGATTTGGTACTATGAACGGCAAGGACGGCAAACCATTTAAGACCCGTGACGGCGGAGTGTTAAGACTTGAAAAACTTCTTGAAGATGTAAATGAACAGGTGCTTGACAAGATGAAAGACAGGGATATGGATAAGGATATGATAGATGATGCGGCAGCTAAGATAAGCCTTGCAGCGATCAAATACGGTGACCTTAGTAATCAGGCATCGAAAGATTATATATTTGATGTTGACAGATTTACATCATTTGAGGGAAATACGGGACCATATATCTTATATACGATAGTCCGCACAAAATCACTTCTTGCAAAAGTAAAAGCACAGAATATAACTGTTGATGAAAAATCAGCTATTGAGCCTGCTGACAGCAAATCTGAGACGGATGTGATGCTCGCACTCACAAAGTGGTCAGAGACAGTAAACGCTGCATTTGAGGAGCATGCACCGCACAAGATATGCCAGTTTGTATATGAACTCTCAGACACATTCAATAAGTTCTATCATGAAAATAAGATAGTGACAAATGAAAATGAAAAGCAGAGAGACTCATATATAAAACTCAGTGCATTGGTTGGAAAAGTTCTTGAAACAGCTATCGATCTTTTAGGACTTGAAGCACCTGAGAGAATGTAAAAAATTTTAAATTTAAAAATTAAAATGATGTTGGGGTCAAAATACCTTTTGACCCCAACATCATTAAAATGTAACTATGATTAAATGTTAGAAATTTGTGCAATCGTAATTGCATAAGTTAAAAATTGGAGGCGATTTTTCGATGTATCGTTTGACATCAAAACTTGTAATTTACAGAAATATAGGAAAAGACAGCATTTTATTTAAGCTTGCCGACATTTTTCAGAGGTTTTCAACAGGTCAGTATGTGAAAGAGGATCTTATCACGGAGATATATGACCAAATACATAATCTTCTTGACCTTTCAACACGCTACGGTTTTGACAAAAATCTCTGGCATAATTACCTTGCATTTCTCCTTGCGATGAGTGAAAATCCATTTACACTCGTCTCTGAGAAAGTTGGAGCGAACGAGGGTACGGTAAACGAGTTTGCAAAGGGAGATTTTGCCATATTCAAACAGCTTTTTGACTATGATTTTTCGGCTATTGAAAAAGAGCTTGGAATCGACTGTTTCAGTGTTGTGTTAAATTACAAGGCGATCGTTAAGAGTGAGCAGATATTTAATAAGAGCGTAAGCGAGAAAGTCCAGCAGCTTAGCACTGATATTGAAAAGGCAGAAGATGAGTCTGAGATGTATAAGATAGTAACAGATTTTTACAGGACTTACGGTGTCGGAAAGTTTGGTCTTAATAAGGCATTCAGAGTAAATCACAATGAGAATATGAGACAGGCAGGTGAGATATTAGAGCCTATCACGACAACGGGAAATATGTCACTTGATGACCTTATAGGATATGAGTCACAGAAACAGAAACTTATTGAAAACACTGAGGCATTCGTAAAGGGAAAGAAAGCAAACAATGTTCTTCTTTTCGGTGATGCAGGTACAGGAAAGTCAACGAGTATCAAGGCTATCTTAAATAAATATTACAGTCAGGGACTTAGAATGATAGAGGTTTATAAGCATGAATTTAAAGATCTCTCGACGATAATCTCTGAGATAAAGAACAGAAATTATAGATTTATAATCTATATGGATGATCTCTCATTTGAGGAATTTGAGATTGAATATAAATATCTTAAAGCTGTTATAGAGGGCGGTCTTGAAACGAAACCTGACAATATTCTTATATATGCAACTTCAAACAGAAGACATCTTATAAGAGAGACATGGAGCGACCGTTCCGATATGTCGAAGGATGAACTTCACCGCTCAGATACCATGCAGGAGAAGTTATCGCTTGTTGCAAGATTTGGTGTTACGATTGGTTACTACAGACCGTCACAGCAGGAATATTTTGATATTGTTATCAATCTTGCAAAGAAATATCCTGAGATTAAGCTTACAGAGGACGAGTTAAGGCTTGAGGCAAACAAGTGGGAATTAAGCCACGGCGGTATTTCAGGCCGTACGGCGCAGCAGTTTATCAACCATCTTATAGGTGTTGCGGATGATTAAAAGATGGTATATTTCTGCACGCAGGATTATCAATGGTTAGGCAGGTGTATTGCTATAAGAACTAAAGAGATATTAAATGAGAAAAGAGAAAAATATATCACAGATATGTTTATGTTGAAGAAAGACATATGTTTTAGGCACAGCAGATGTATATACATCTGCTGTATGCTTATATGTATGCTCATGTGTTTTTCAGATGCTTTTGGGCAAAGAGCATCGGCAATGGAAAAGATGGATTATGAAAGGCTGAAAACAAAAGTCATACAGGCATACAAAAATTATAAAACAGAAGTGGATGTAAGTTCTTTTGAACTTTATGTTGACAGTGATAAAAGCACTATAAAAGAGATTATGACTGAGGTTGTAAATAAGACAACAATGATATTTTATAACAATCACAGCTATTCTTTGGAATATACAGGGACAACCGGAAAAATAACAAAGATAGAACTTGGTTATGCATCAGAATATAAAAAAACAAACGGTTCAGTAAAAGCGGCTGCTATAAAAAAAGCGGCAGCAAAGCTAAATAAAGAGATAAACAAGATAACTTCTAAGATAAAGCCTGGGATGAACAGTGTTGACAAGGCTCTTTTTGTTCATGACCAGATAGCAAAGGATACTTCATATGAGGATAAAGTTTCAAATAATTCAAGACTTACCGAGTATGGTGTTCTGGTAAAACATAAAGGAAACTGCCAGGGTTATTCACTTGCATATGCTGCGGTTATGGAAAAACTGGGATTCTCAGTGCATTTCGTTGATTCGGAGTATATGGATCATGTGTGGAATCAGATTAAGATAGGTTCAAACTGGTATAATGTTGATGTTACATGGGATGATTCTGTTGACAGTGACAACGGCAAAAATCAGGATGGAGTGGTGTATCACAAGTATTTTCTTGCGAGTGATAAATATATGAAAAATCATGGGTATTCAGGGTTTGATTCATCTGGTGTGAACAGCAAAATTTATGATACGGCTTATTTTAAGAAAGTGACGAGTGCATTTGATTACAGGGGAAGTTACTGGGTGTTTATGAACACTTCAGGAATATATAAAAGGGCACATATCAGTTCCGGAAAAGCAAAATGTCTGTTAAAAGTAAAAGGCAGTTGTTTTATAAAGTTTAACAGCAATAAGTATTATTATACGGCTTATAACAGGCTTTATATTTTTAACTACAAAGAAAAAAATGCAAAAGTTATATGGAGTCCCGTTAAAAAATACGGAAATTCATACTATATAACACAATTAAAGTATTCATCAGGTAAAATTAAGTATGTAGTGAAAAATACTAAAAAAAGTAAAGTAAAAAGCGGTTTGCTCAAAGTAAAGAAAAGTGGAATGATATAAATATGTTTTTTTATTTTTTAGTTTATTGACAAACCATTGTCATATTGCTAAAATGAAACATGGTAGTTAAGATAAAGTTCATTTAATATTTACACGATTATAAATATTAAATATTGACGGACTGTTATCGATTTAAAATCCTGTTTTGGAGGAAACTTATGAAAAAGAAAGTATTATCAATATTGGTTGATAACACGTCAGGTGTACTTAGCCGTATATCGGGATTGTTCAGCAGACGTGGTTACAATATAGACAGTCTCACGGTCGGTGAAACAGAAAATGCTGAGTATTCACGCATGACAGTCGTAGTCAGGGGAGATGACCACATCCTTGACCAGATCGAAAAACAGCTTGCAAAGCTTGAGGATGTAAGATGTGTCAAGGAACTTAAGAGCGGACATTCAGTATGCAGGGAGCTGGTTTTGATTACAGTTGGTGTAGAGGCATCAAACAGACCTGAGATAATAGCTATAGCTGATACATTCAGAGGTAAGATAGTAGATGTCGGAGTTGACACTATGATGATAGAACTTACCGGAAATCAGACAAAGCTTAATGCATTTATCAAACTTCTTGACGGTTATGAGATCAAGGAACTTGTGAGAACAGGTATTGCAGGACTAAGCAGAGGTGCTGAGGTAATGCTTGATGATTTCGATTAAGCAGATTAAAATTGGCGATAGCGCAGGCGATAGTCTGTACTTCACATATATTAATTAATTTTCACAGGAGGAAAATAAAATGGCAGAAGCAAGAATTTTTTATCAGGATGATTGTAATTTATCTTTATTGGATGGCAAGACAATCGCCATTATCGGATATGGTAGTCAGGGTCATGCTCATGCACTCAACCTTAAGGAGTCAGGTTGTGATGTCATTATCGGTCTTTATGAAGGTTCAAAATCTTGGGCAAAGGCTGAAAAGCAGGGCTTTAAAGTATATACAGCAGCAGAAGCTGCAAAGAAGGCTGATATTATCATGATTCTTATCAATGATGAGAAGCAGGCAGATATGTATAAAGCTGACATTGAGCCAAACCTTGAAGCAGGAAATATGCTTATGTTTGCTCATGGATTTAATATTCATTTTGGATGTATCGTACCTCCAAAGGATGTAGATGTAACAATGATCGCTCCTAAAGCACCAGGTCATACAGTACGTTCTGAGTATCAGGCAGGAAAAGGAACACCTTGTCTCGTAGCAGTAGAGCAGGATGCAACAGGTAAGGCACTTGACATGGCACTTGCATATGCACTTGGTATCGGTGGAGCAAGAGCCGGTGTTCTTGAGACAACATTCCGTACAGAGACAGAGACAGACCTCTTCGGTGAGCAGGCTGTACTTTGTGGTGGTGTTTGTGCACTTATGCAGGCTGGTTTTGAGACACTTTGCGAAGCAGGATATGATCCAAGAAATGCATACTTTGAGTGTATTCATGAGATGAAGCTTATCGTAGATCTTATCTACCAGTCAGGTTTCGCAGGAATGAGATATTCTATCTCTAACACAGCAGAGTATGGTGATTACATCACAGGACCTAAGATTGTTACAGAAGACACCAAGAAGGCTATGAAGCAGATCCTTTCTGACATTCAGGATGGTTCTTTCGCTAAGGAGTTCTTACTGGATATGTCACCTGCAGGTCGTCAGGTTCACTTCAAGGCTATGAGAAAGTTGGCTTCTGAGCATCCTTCAGAGAAGGTTGGCGAGGAGATCCGTAAACTTTACAGCTGGAATAACGAAGAAGACAAGTTGGTCAACAACTAAGTCGACTGTACATAAAAGACAGTGCGCTCGTCGCACTGTCTTTTTTTCGTCTTGGGGATAGGGCGATGTGTTATCAGATATAGAGGAGCAGATGGCTGGCAGGGGCAGGGGATGGGCTGGTGCAGTATGCGGGCTGTAAACTGTCGCAGAACAGGGAGTCTCTGACGAGAAAGATTTGCTTATTTTGATAAAAACTGTCTTTGCAAAGTTAGACAGCCGTCTTGGATGATGTTCGCCTGTGACAGATATGAATGCAAAACGCATTAGAGGTTCTTAGAACTTGTTCGCAAGTAGGCAACTCGGGTACAAGGATGTACCCGAGAGGCGCAACCGCACACGGATGTTCGTTTGCGCCGGTTGCCATATTTTTGATCTCAATCATAGTACAAGTTCTTAGAACCTCTTATAAGTGACGCCTCTGAATATCTGTCACAGACGGACACATCCGGACGACTGTCGAAGCTGTGCAAGAGACAGTTTCTTCTAAGCAAATCCTTTCTCGAAGAGACTCACATAACCTGCTCCTAAGTTTGCCGCCCGCATACTGCGCCAGCCCATCCCCTGCCCCTGCCAGCCATCTGCTCCCGCGAAGTTTGCTGTCGCATTGCCTAGCCACGGCAAAAATCAAGAAAGCAGGACAACGCATCGTTTTGCAGATGCGTCTTTTTGTAGGCAAAGCCGACATCACGCTTATGGATGGGGATGTCAAGCGGAATCTGCTGCAACTGTCCGTCTGCCAGTTCCTCCTGCACAAAGTTTTTGATGACACAGGCAACACCGACACCGATCTTGGCAAACTCGATCAAAAGATCCATATTGGAGATCTCGATATAGTCCTTGGTCTGGATCTGGTTCTTGGCGAGGTAATCGTCAATGTACTGACGGGTCATATTATTTTTATCAAGGAGCATAAGGGTGGATGCTTCCAAGATCTCCCGCGTGGAAGTCATATCCTGCGGAAGATGCGACATATAGGTGGAAGTCGCCACAAAGATGTCCTCGATCTCCACTAAATTTTCATAGATGAAGCCAGTCTTATGCTCCGGCATGCCGACAAGCCCGATGTCAATGGCATCATCGGCTAACATCTTGAGGGTCTCATTGGAGGATTGGCAGCGGATGCGGATATTGATCTGTGGGTGTTCCCGGATAAAGGCGGACAGGTAGGGAAGCAGGAGATATTTGCAGAGGGTCGTGCTGACCCCGATATGCAGGGTGCCGCCATCGGTCCGGGTCAGTGTCTCCAACTTGGTCTCTGCACTTGTGATTGCCGAGAAGGCGGTATCTAAATGCTGAAAGAGGAGTTGCCCTTCCGGTGTCAGCCGAACACCCTTGGAATTGCGCAAAAAGAGGCGGGTATGGAGAGCGTCTTCCAACTTCTGGATGGATTTGCTGATGGCAGGCTGGCTGATATATAATTGGTTGGTTGCCTTGGAAAAACTTCCGGCTTTGGCAACTTCATAAAAAATGTGATAAGCAGACAGTGGATTGTTCATGGTATTTCCTTTCTGATGATATATAACCTATAGTTATAGTAAATATATTTAATATGTATTTCTATTATATATACTTTCATGGTAAAATCAATATTGAACAAAAGAAAACTGCCTGAGATATGGGGTATGGCTGCAAACGTATCCGGTGTCACAGGCAGGAAAATCAGACATAAGAAGCACATAAGTATAGATCAGGAGAAAAAGGAGGAACATGTCATGGGAATGACAATGACACAGAAAATTCTTGCGGCACATGCCGGATTGGATTCCGTAGTGGCAGGACAGTTGATCGAGGCAGATCTGGATCTGGTACTGGGCAATGATATCACTTCACCGGTAGCCATTCATGAGATTGAAAAAATGAAGGTAGACGGCGTTTTCCACAAGGACAAGATCGCACTTGTCATGGATCACTTTGTACCAAATAAGGACATTAAATCCGCAGAGCATTGCAAATGTGTCCGTGAGTTTGCGTGCAGAAATGAGATCACCAATTATTTTGATGTGGGAGAGATGGGAATCGAACATGCCCTTTTGCCGGAAAAAGGTTTGACCGTAGCCGGTGATGTCATCATCGGAGCAGACTCACACACCTGTACCTACGGTGCGCTCGGAGCATTTTCTACCGGCGTGGGAAGTACGGATATGGCAGCAGGCATGGCAACCGGTAAGGCATGGTTCAAAGTACCGTCCGCTATCAAGTTCAATCTGGTTGGCAAGCCGAATAAATACATCAGCGGTAAAGACGTGATCTTGCACATCATCGGTATGATCGGTGTGGATGGCGCACTTTACAAGTCCATGGAATTTGTCGGCGAAGGCATCCAATACTTATCCATGGATGATCGTTTTACTATTGCAAATATGGCCATCGAAGCCGGTGGAAAGAACGGTATCTTCCCGGTTGACGATCTGGCTAAGCAGTATATGGCAGAACATTCCAAGAGAGATTACAAGGTATATGAGGCAGATGCGGACGCTGTTTATGATGAAGAATATACGATCGATCTTTCAACCTTAAAGTCAACGATCGCATTTCCACATTTACCGGAAAATACAAAGACCATTGACGAGGTCGGCGATATCAAGATCGATCAGGTTGTGATCGGCTCTTGCACCAACGGCAGATTTGAGGACTTAAAGACAGCGGCAGAGATCTTAAAGGGCAAGAAAGTCAAGAAGGGCTTACGCGTTATCGTGATCCCGGCAACCCAGCAGATCTATCTGGATGCCATGGAAGCAGGTTTCATCCGTACCTTTATTGAGGCTGGTGCCATTGTTAGTACACCGACCTGTGGTCCGTGTCTGGGCGGTTATATGGGAATTTTGGCAGCAGGCGAACGATGCGTTTCGACAACTAACCGAAACTTTGTCGGACGTATGGGACATGTAGATTCCGAAGTATATCTGGCAAGCCCGGCAGTGGCAGCAGCAAGTGCTTTGACAGGTAAGATCAGCGGACCGGAAAACGTATAAGAGGTGAGAATATGAAAGCAGCAGAAGGAAAAGTATTTAAGTTTGGCGATAATGTAGATACCGATGTTATTATTCCGGCGAGATATCTGAATTCATCAGATCCAAAGGAACTGGCAACACACTGTATGGAAGATATCGATGCAGATTTTGTAAAAAAAGTAACGCCGGGAGACATCATTGTGGCAACCAAGAATTTTGGATGCGGATCATCCAGAGAACATGCACCGATCGCGATCAAGGCAGCCGGCGTATCTTGTGTGATCGCAGAGACCTTTGCGAGAATTTTTTACCGCAATGCCATCAATATCGGACTTCCGATCGTAGAGTGCCCGGAGGCGGCAAAAGATATTTCGGATGGAGACGAGGTATATGTTGATTTTGACAGTGGTCTGATCACCAATAAGACGACCAATAAGACCTATCAGGGGCAGGCGTTCCCGCCATTCATGCAAAAGATCATTGACTGCGAAGGACTTGTCAATTATATCAATCAGAAATAAAAGAATATGAAAAGACCCGGTCTGTTTGACAGATCGGGTCAAGTTATATGACAAAGGAATCGATATAATCCAGATAAGTCTGGGAGAGTTTTAGTGCCGAATAAACATCGGCATATTCCCGGGCAGACAGGTCTGCGATATAGTTCTGGATAAAATTTTTCTGGATGCCGTGATCTCTGGCGTAGTCGACCGCCTTGTTGTAGGCGATGGCAGCCTTGATCTCCGTTGTATATTTTCCAATGATGACATCACCATTGAGGTGGAGCCTGGCAACAAAGAGGCATTTGCCCTTTTTCTCGGTCTGGGTGATGCCGTGATAGGCGTTGATGATGCGGATATTGGCATAGCGGTAATCGGTCGAATCCCCGTTGACAAAGACATAATCCCGTCCGGCTACACCGTAATTCTTGATGCCATAGCGTTGGGCGATATTGTATTGCATGCCATAGTCATTGACAAAGAGGTGATTGCCGCGCCGCATGATCTTATGGCTGGAATAGTAGAAAAGATCGTCATTGTCAAATTTGAGATCATAATCTGCCTCCAGATAATAGGAAAAAAATCCCTTTTGCAGGTAGATCGGTGTTTTGATATACATGCCGTGATCCCGGAAATTCAAAAGGCTGATGGCTTTTTCAAAAGACAGGTGGCGGATGCGGGAAGTGTAGTTTTCCGGCGTGATCGCAGGGCTGGATAAGATGTCCATGGCTTCCCGATAGATGGCGTGGGCGATGGCAGCATCAGAAGAAGAACCAAGGCTGATATGCTTGGCATGATAAGTCAGGCTGGCACGATAATAAAGAGAGCCATCTTTTTTTGAGGTTTGATATACGCCGGTTGACATAAATTCCTTCCTTTCATTATTTATATGGCATTTATTATAGCATAAGGGTCTGGATTTGAGAAATCCTACGTTGACACGGCTTTTGGGTATAACGTATAATGGAAATCAGCGTAGTGACGTGTCAAAGTTACAAACGAAGTGAGTGAAGAAAAAGGAAGAGGTAAGAAAATGGAATTACAGTATGTAAGCACAAGAGATGCATCTGAAGTGGTGAGCGCATCACAGGCGATCTTAAAAGGATTGGCAAATGGTGGCGGATTGTTTGTCCCAACCTTTATTCCAAAATTGGATGTGAGTTTGGAAGACTTGAGCAAGATGACTTATCAGCAGACAGCCTATGAAGTCATGAAACTCTTTTT